>Ga0102917_1000002_pt1 | contig 132680 bp, 122 predicted proteins | sample Colrivmet1562A02_FD_78201 | JGI IMG/M metagenome (GOLD analysis project Ga0102917, IMG submission 78201) | Estuarine microbial communities from the Columbia River estuary - metaG 1562A-02 | ecosystem: Environmental > Aquatic > Marine > Intertidal zone > Estuary | place: USA: Columbia River...
CTCAGCACACACCTCAGTCCAGCTCTACGGTTCTCCCGCTAAAGCTGATGGATATGGACACATGTTCATGAGGATCCCTCACGGCTGCGAAGGTGGCCTAGCTACTGACACCATCAAAATCCAGCTCCCTGCAGATTTTCAGTCTGTAAAGCCCCAGTTCAAGTCAGGCTGGAAAGCGGCAGTGTCTAAAAACGCTGCTGGCCAGTTTGAGGTCTCCTGGTCAGGAGGCTCTCTGCCTGATGATCAGTTTGATGATTTTGGCATGTCCGTGAAATTCCCCAAGAAAGCAGGGGATTACGCTCTACCGACAGTCCAGTACTGTGGATCTTCCTCAGTAGCCTGGATTGAGGTTGCACACAATGGTCAAGACTCTCACTCACTAGATAAGCCTGCTCCTGTAGTCAAAGTCGCATCCTCTGATGCGACTGCGTCCTGGACTGGTGAAGTCTCTGTGTCTATGTCTAAAAAGTCCTCTGCTGAGGTCGTCGTAGACGCTCCGTCTACACTCCGTAATAAGCCAGTTACAGTTAAGGTGACCTCAGGGTCGAAAACTAGAACCGTGTTTGTTGGGAAGTTAGACTCTCGTGGAGACATTGTGAAAAATGTGGCTGTCAAGAGCAAGAAGTACCATCTCGCTCCCGGTTCTACCGTCACAGTGACGGTAGCTGGAAAGCAGATAGCATCCACTGTTCTATCGTCACACTCGGCTAAAGCCGGACACTGACAACAAAACGGCAACACCCCAGAGAGTCTCTGGGGTGTTGCTTGTTGCCATGCGACGTTTAATCATTTTACTTCTGGCGTCTGTAGCCGCAACTCTTGCAATACCAGAGGTTGTGTCTGCTCACGCTTCACTTAAATCATCCTCTCCTCTTCCAGAGGAGGTGATGAGTAAATCACCGAACACTATAGAGCTTGTTTTCAACGAGACAGTCACGCCCGCAGTTAAGATTTTTAAGCTCACCGACGACACCGGGAGCATTGATGTAGGTGTGTCTTCTGCAGACGAAAAAGTGAGAGTAACACCCATTAGGGAATTAAAGGGTGCAGCAGTGTTAATCTGGCACGTCGTCTCACTAGACGGACACCCCATGTCTGGGGTCTTAAGATTTCAAGTCGGCACCTCCATAAACTCACCTCCAGACGACGCACTCCTCCCTGAAGTTTCTACCAACGGCTCTAACCCTTCTAGTGTAGCGTTAAAGTACACATCGATTCTATCTCTTCTCTTGGCAGCAGGGTTATCTATCGCCTCACTACGCCGTTACGCCTTTTACGCTTTGGCAATATCTTTACTGTCGTTTGTGACCGTCGCTCTTGATTATCTACACATATATGGCACTCAAGCACTCTCTTTAAGAGAGGTGAAGTTTAATTTACTCTCGATACTGGTGTTATCTCTCACGCTGTGTTTTTTCGCCGCTTTTAAATCGACACGCGGTATAGTTGCTTTGGCGGCCTTAACTCTGTTTGTTTCGAGGTCGTTATTTAACGGGCATCACGTGTCTCTTGGGTCTATGGCTCTCTCTATAGCGCATCTCACACATATTCTAGCGTCAGGCGTATGGATCGCATCTCTCCTAGCTCTCTCATTTGGTTATAAGAGATACAAGTCAGTATCAACAGCAGCAACAGTGTCGGTTGCTCTACTGCTACCATCTGTAGCGTATCTTTTTTTCTTTTATAAAGTATGGTCGCTAGCTGGTGTGTGGGAAGTAGTGGTCTTACTAAAAGTATTACTCGTCTCTGCGGCTCTCTCGCTTGGGTTATTAAACAACTTATCTCTAAAGAAATCACCACTAAACGAGCACCGGATTCGCAAGTTTGTAAAGTACGAATCAATTATACTGTCGTTAGTTCTTCTACTCTCTATCTGTCTCTCTACTACATCCCCTTCTCACAAACCGTCGCCTTCTCACAAAAACGTATCTGACACCTCTTTACCATTATCTAAGGGCACTAGGCTACAGTCATCTTTTGACGATGGTACTAAAGCGTCTATAGAGGTGCAGCACTCAAAAACCGGATTGATGACTATCATGGTTTTCTTCGATGATAGACCTATTGAGTCTGTAGATTCACTCTCGTGGAGCGCCACAGAGGGCAGCCTCTTATTGGAAGGTTCGTTTTTAAAGATGGGAGACCACTTTCACGCTACAATAGACGCACCACCCGACCAACGCATGGCAGTAACTATCAACGGTGTGTTTGACACATTCACACCAGTCTCTCTCGAGCTTGACACAAAGGAGCTGTATGCCTCAAGTTAGAAAAACATTGAACCGTTTTGTGCTACTATCTCTGCTAGCCGTGTCTCTAGTAACTCTCATGCCGGGCAGTAAGCTACACGCCCACGTAAGCGTCGTGTCAGTATCTCCCGCTCAAAACTCAACCTCTCTCTCATTCTCAAAAGGGAGTGTGTTTTTTAACGAACCGGTGTCTCTAAAAGGGGCAGGCATACAGCTAATAAACTCTAGAGCAAAAGCGATAGCTGGTAAAGTATCAACTTCTAGCGATAGAAAAACTGTGTCGTTTGCGCCCGCTTCTAAAATTAAAAAAGGCACCTACGTTATGCGCTGGTCAGTGGTCTCGCTAGACGGGCACGTAGTTATAGGTTCCTCCGCTTTTTACGTCGGGGACGTAAAATCACTAAAGAGATCTAACGTCTCTATTAGCCTCTCGTCTAAAACCTCTCCTAGAATCACTATGACAGGTCAAAAGACCGGCCCGCTCTACACTTTATCTGTCCCAGAGAAAGCAGCACATTTAGAGATGCGTTCTCTCTCTTTTAAGACAGTAGTGACAGCAACCATAAGCAACGGTACAGCCAGCATAGTTTTACCGCACGCCGGTCAATGGAGCGTTTTGCTTAAGGTGCCATCAGGCGAGTTCTCTACCGAGTCACTCCTCGGTAAAGTACTCGTCAGTCCCTGACTCGCCCTCGGCTGGAACTTGCGCAGAAGCGCTAATTGTCGCATACACGGCGTCAGATAGACGCTTAGAGAGAGCTGGGTCTTCCTCAAAGATCCTCTTGACGTTGTCCTTGCCGATACCTAGACGTTCGCCAGTGGTGGCGTCTGTATAGACAGCACCGTTTCTAACCACCAGCCCAAGCTGCTCACACACAGACAACAGAGAGCCGCTAGCTTCGATGCCTCGACCGAAAACCAGGTCGTACTCGGCCTGACGGTAGGGGCTCGCAAGCTTGTTCTTTAAAACCTTAGCCGTAACTAACGTACCTATCGCAAGACCATTTCTCTCGATCTTTTTAGACGGGCTGGTGCGGACCTCGATACGAACACTCGACGCGAAAGCCACCGCATTGCCGCCAGTCGGCCGTTCAGGTGCTCCATAGCTCTGGAGATTAACTCGAACCTGGTTAAGACACAAGAGCACCACATTAGCCTCAGAGACCAGGGAGTAAACTCTACGCATGAACTTTGACATCAGTCGAGCATGCAGACCCATGTGCTGCTGTTCGATGTCAGCATCGATCTCAGCTCTAGGTGTCATAGCAGCTATAGAGTCTACGATCACTAGGTCAAACGCGCGGCTTTTAAGCATTGTCTCAACCATGTCGATAGCGTCCTCTCCGTCACGCGGCTGGTAGACAACAAACTTGTTTGGATCTACACCCATGTTCAAAGCCAGCTCCTTAGAGAGCGCCTGCTCGCAATCCACAAATCCAACGTTTCCGCCCTGCTTTTGACACTGGACTGCAACGGCGAGAGATAGGGTAGATTTACCTCCACCCGTTGGTCCGTATATCTCAGTGATGCGACCTTTCGGGAGACCGCCCATACCTAGAGCTACGTCCATAGAGATAACTCCCGTCGGGATAACCTCAACTCTTAAAGCGCTCTCATCTGAGAGAGCTCTGACCTCTCCAGGCTTGTCTTTTGACATCTGGTTCAAAAAGCTCTCTAGAGCCCCTGCCCGGTTGTCGTCGATCTTGGCTGCTGTGTCATTCTTTTTCTTAGATGCCATACGCTTATTCTGCCCGTCTGCAGCACTCACGCACATACCTGACCACAGCTTTCCTGCCGGTACGGTGTTTTATATGCCGCGCAGAGGTGCTTTTCTATCTTTAGTTTTTGCGGCCGCCGTTTTTTTCGCGACCATGCTAGCATCCCCTACAGATAACCCTCAACCTTCTGCAACTCTAGGCACTCTGCCAACAACAACACAAGCACCCCAATCCCAGACACCAGGCTCTCAGTCCGGTTCAGCGTCAGGCGCGGTGTGGGCCTCAGACACGGGTCCTGCCACCCAGCGACTTCTTGACATGAGGATGTGGTGTAAAGATAAGTCTGTTATCGATTCAAAGTGCTCTTTTGAGTACTTTAATAACATCCTAGCCCAACCCGGTGACGCTACAGAGAAGATAAAGTCTGTGATATCTCAGATATCGTCTTTAAAGATAGAGGACGACCTCTTTATACCCGAGTGTCACCACGCTTTCCACGCAGTGGGCCAAACAGCGCCTAGGATGCTCGGCGTTACAGAAGCTCTTAAATTAACTCCAGACGTAGAGTGCCAAGGAGGCATGGTACACGGCGTTATTCAGACCTGGTCTCAAGACTCCAAGTCAGACGTCATAGCACGCGACTACGCTACTGTCTGTAACGTATATCCGCAGGGAAATCTCAGAGCTTTCTGCGCCCATGGCGTCGGGCATGCCATTGGTGTCCACTTCCCACAAGACATCATAAAAACAACTCTCATGTGCGACGAGATGTACCAATATGACACCGCCGACGGTTGCGTCACTGGAACTATTATGGAGTTCGGTGGCTCAGACTTTGTTACCATAGAGATATCTAAAGCTCTAGGAAAACCGAGAGCCAAAGACTCAGTCACACAACAGCAAAAGCTCGACTTATGTACGTCTCTACCTGAGAGACTCTGGGAGCAGTGCTCATACAAGGTGTTCCAACTCTTTAGAGATCTAATGCCGCAGCCTGACACTCTAATGGTGTTGTGTGAGCACATGGGCAAAAAGGGACGCGAGTCCCTCCGTAAAAACTGTGCTTACTCTATAGGAGAGGTGGCCGTCTCTGCTAAAGGTCTAGTCACTATATTAGACCCCGATGAGCGTATAGCTGACTTCTTTGGTCCTTGTATGAAGATACCATCAGATCTTCTCTCTGACTGCACCCGTGGTTTCATAGAGACTCTGATGCGTGACGTTCCACTGAACAATAACAAGACTTACAAAAACCCGTGCGATTCACTACCACAGGCCACGCGCACCTTCTGTGAAGCAGCAAACGAGTCAGCCAAGCAGTCACGCCAGGCGGCCTGACGTACCTACAACCAGATAAAACTTTATTATAAGCACTGTTTATTATAAGCACTGTTTATTATAAGCACTGTTTATTATAAGCACTGTTTATTATAAGCACTGTTATAAAAAAGCTGCTATAGACCAAGCGTAGAAACCACGCACTCTACTCTCAAGATTCAGGGTTTGGCTCAATACCCCAAGCAGCCCATCCGCCACCGCTGTTTCTGGGTTCTTCGTCCGGGACAGCCCTATGCGTAGGTTCCTCTGGTGCATCACCGAAAGGATCAAAGTACGCCTGTTCAGCAGTCTCTACAGTGCCCGTAGTCTCTGTAGTCTCTGCAGTGTTTATAGGTCCAGAGATCGTCGGTCCGCTAGAGGTTATCGTCTGGGCGGCTTTAAGGATCTCGTCTAGTAAGTCGTCGTCGCTTGCTGGTTTGCTGCGCTCTGGAGCAACCCACTCTGTGTTCCAGACTCCATGCTCATCTAAACGCTCTGGGGACTCCCAATTAACTGGACCTACAGCGCTAGCACTCTGTGTTACTTCCGCAACTCCGCGCTCAGAGTCAGACACTTGGTAGCTCTCCCCGCTCTTAATTCCTGCTGCAGGAACGGGGATAACAACCTCTCTCTTAACAACCGTGCGTGGTGGTGCTACAGCACCTGGTTTCTCCTCAGACGGTGGCGTGGCACGAACCCACGCTCCGCCAACTGGTCTGCAGTACCAAGTACCACTCGCCGCTCCTGTTGTCCATTCTGTACCATCTGGCGCAACTAGACGGAGACCTCTTAAAACCATCGCGTACTGGGATTTAGTCATATCCCCGTTGTCGTAAGCTAGTTTAGCGCGCGCAGCTTGCATCACTAAATCCTCGAAAGCCTGAGGCATGTTTGCAGGTTCGTCAAGCTCTGACCTTAAAGTACCAACTCTGTACATCGTGTCGTCTGTGGGCGTTGTTTTACCACGTGAGGAGAGACGCTTGGCATAAACATCGCCACCGCCTTTTTTGCGCAGTATTCCCATGATTTATACTGTACAATCCGTCTCGGCCGTTGCCACGTATCTAGGATCTAAGATCCTAGATATTCTTTAAGTCCTAGCAAGACTCCCTCAGCCATAGCGCCTACACGCAACCGGGACGCCACGTCCCCTCTGCCTTTACTCAGAGAACCCACCGCTTCTTTAGGACTCATTGCCGGAAACTCCACCAAAACGGCGTTTGACCCTGGCTCTACAGCCTCTGCTCCCTCCCAGAGGTAACCAAGCCCATCCCCAGCCCAGCCGTTTAAGGGCACGCCACTCTGTCGAGACACTGCTGCAGCGAGTTCTTTAGCTCCTTTGTCACCCCACGGCCCAACCCAGTTCAGAGGTGAGTGCACGTGTATTGTGTAAGCTGGTTTAATCTTTTGTACAAAATCAAGAAACGCCCTCGTCTCAGAAGCGCGCTGATTATATCCATCTCTGTTCAAATCGACGTTAGACGCATTTCTTCTAGTACCAGCCACATTGCCATCTGGGTTCATTGATGCAATCAGCCACAACCCCCAAGTCTCGGGTGGGTCTCTTCTTATAAAAGACGCAAGTAAGCCTCCACCGCACTCATCACCATGTATCTGGGCAACTACGAGAACCTGAGCGCCTTCGTCAGATCCCCAGTGCTCTGCAACAATAGGTCTCCCCTCGACGCTGTATCCTATAGTCTCACGTCGCGCCGCTCGCTCTCTACCAGCATAAAATGATACTCCACCTCTCTCTTCTTGCAGACACGGACCCTCACCTGGATTCTCAACCACTTGAGGTGACACAACCTCTATGGGAGGTATATACCCTGTACTGTCTGATAAAGACACACCCCCTCCGTCAGGGAGTCGTGTTGGTTTCTCAGTATTCTCACTAGACCTGTACTTCTTTGCCGTGTAAGATAAGCTCTGGGAAGCAACCTCCGGTCTTTTGTCTCTAGCTTGCATCACAAGCGCTGATATAACTAGTAACGCAACTACCACACAAACCGCATGTACTCGTTTCATGCCAGAGACAGTACGCAAACTGCCTACTACGTCACGTTTGTACTGTTTATGTGCTTTAAACACCCATCTCTTCACAGTCTCTAAAACCCCGTAGTAGAGACACATCGTTATGCAGCCCTCATTATTTAAAGACGAACCCCCAACAAGCCTAACTCTAGCTCTCTCGGGCGTACGTGTTTTAATAGAAGCCAATACGTCTGATGAGAATTTAGCAACGATGCTGTCTCGCCTGGGTGTAGAATCAGAGGCACAAGCAGGTATGCTCTCTATACATGTGAGAGATTTAAGGCTTCTGCGGTCGCTACAGCCCGAGTCGGTGCTATGTGATTATCTTCTCTCCCCAATATGGCGCTACACAGAGCACGCCCTAGACACAGAGCCTGCTATATTAGAGGTTGTCTCTGGTGACCTGCGGTTGTCTTGGAAGTCAGGGTCATGGAGTTTTGATGAGGTTCTAGACACAAACGCTGTATCTGCCCTCCTTGCCTCTAACTTACCATTCTCAGCCTCTGACCACGCGTGGGATTTCCTCTCTCGTTTCTCTAATCTACCAGTCGCAGTAGCGACAGCACGTAAGTCCCCTTATGGGTTTTACGTTTTACAGTCGTCCAAACCGCAACTTCTAGCCGCAGCACCTCTCCCGGGCCTTTTTAGAATCAACCAGACAACATTCGGTTTATCTAACGCCTACGAGAGAGAGCTACTAGAGGCCCACGGTATATCCGTCGAGCCCTCTCTGTCTCTCTCGCCGCCAGAGATAGATAACCAAGCTCTCGCAGGTCTCTCTGACTCCTCGCACGCCACGGCTCTTGATGTACTAGAGTGTCTACAAAAGAGATCCGGCGTCGTTCTAGTTTCACCACCTGGAGCCTCTAGACGTGTCTCAACCCTGGCCGCACTAGCGGCTCTAGGGGCAACACCAGTGCTAGTAGTCGCTCCGCCCTGGGGTTTGTGGGCATATAAGAGAGCAGCCTCTTTTCTAGACATCAAAGACTCTGTTCATGTAGTTACTCCTAAACATCTAGCGTCAATGGCCACACCGCCAGAGTTTGGTTCAATGATAGTAGATGATCCATTATCTGGTCAGACGTCCTACAATGAAGCAATAGCGCGTCTTGATTCTATAGACACTTACAAAGTCGCAGTCTGCTCCTCATGGCCGGTGTCTGAACAAGACCAGATGTTTCTCTTAGCAAGAGTTCGCCCCCAGGAGTTTGACGACAAGGTGCCAACCGCTATAAGGTACCCGTCCATGCCTCATGAGAGATTCACGGAACATCTCAGGCCTTTTGTTAGAAGGTCTGTCTCTGCTTCGGGTTCCTCTAGCTTAACAGTGGAAGTTTTAGATCTCTCCCTTGATATAGTGGAGTTTCTTGCTTCTAATAAACTAGATCCGCTAGACGTATCCCTCGTTGTGTCTTTTGGCACCCCTAATCGCACCTCACCTAAGTTTGCATCTACTATATCACACATAAACAGATGTCGCCAGAACAAAAAGCGTGTGGTTGTGCTCTCTATTCACGAGAAGTTTTTAGAGACAGTCTCCAAGCTCATGTCACCAACAAAACCTATACCTCTGGATGCCTCTGTGGATTCAGATGGACTCTCACTCTGTCTTTTAAGTAAACTCTCAGATCTCTCTGGCTTTGACGAGGTTATCTTAGTAGAGTGGCCAAACTCTATAGTGGAGCTAGAGGATGCTCTAGCTCCACCTAGTGATACGTCTTCAAAAGTGACAGTTCTTCATGTGCGAGGTTCAATAGATGACCTTCTGGCCGCCTCATCTCTAGTCTCACCCTCAGGCAGTAACTTCCCCGCCTCCACTCTAGACTGGAACAGGCGTACCGTCCTCTAAGGTGTGTTCAGAGGCTCTCGTCCTCTACGCTCTGCATTGTCACGGCTTTCTTTCCGTATCTAGTACCACCAACAATCAAGTGGTAGTGGTACGCAGCCAGGACCTCTCCTAGTTCTTCAGCTAGACGGGACGCGTTCTCAAACACGGAGTAAACATGTTTTGCGCCGTCAATTAAGCACTCCACACAAGCCTCGCCGATCTCAGCCGAGCTACCCTCTATTAAGCCCTGGCCTGACCAGTAGTGGTCAAAAAGCTCACGCATGGTAGATGCGTGAGCCTCTATCATGCCGCTACGCTCCTCGCTCTCTACGCTGTTGCAGGCCTCAAGAAGTGTTACAGGACCGCACTCGCACTCAAAATCAGCTAAGCAGCCATCCTCGCGCCACCACCACGTGGTTCCCTCGTCTGCTATCTCGACCTCTATATCCACGTCCTCGACGTCAAAACCGGTCTCTTCGGCGTACATCTCTACTCTTATGGTCTCTGCCTCGATAACATGTTCGCGCAACTCAGGGTCCATCTCCCCAAAACCGTATGTTCCCCCTGGTACAGAGTGTTCTCTCATCTCTCACATGGTGCGCCTCTCCCACTTTGGCGCCACCTTTAGCAATCTCTCACGACGTGCAGACTACTTAAACGGACTGCACTGTGTATTATATGTTCGAGAGGTTTACTGACTTAGCCAGACGCTCTGTTGTATTAGCGCAAGAATCATGCCGAGAGCTCCGTCAGCCTCAGATAAATCCAGAGCATCTACTTCTAGGTATATCTCAAGTAGAGACCGGTATCGGCGCTCAGGTGCTTGCGCACTTTGGCATAACTCCGAGCATTCTTCGCGAGTTTGCATCCACGCTCTCTCCCGCAAGCCCCGGCCGAACAGACGGCCACCTTCCTTTCTCCGCTGAGTCAAAAAGCGCGCTAGAGTCAGCACTCCGTGAGGCGTTAGCACTCGGTCACAACTTCATAGGAACAGAACACATAGTGTTAGGGGTCATGCGCCAAGAGTCCTCACCCTCTCTTGCTATCTTTGGCCGTTTCTCTGTAACACCAGATCAGCTCCGACAGGAAGTCTTAAAGCGCCTTCAGCTCGCCTCCTCTAACGACAGTGTGACGTCTTCAAGGCCTGACGACGATTCTGGCAAATCCAGAGCCTCTGTTTTGGATACTTTCGGCAGAAATCTAACAGCGCTCGCTATGCAAGAGTCTCTAGATCCTGTAGTTGGACGCGAGAAAGAGATTGAACGCGTAGTTCAGGTGCTATCTCGCCGCAGCAAGTCTAACCCCTGTCTAGTAGGTGAGCCAGGCGTCGGTAAGACAGCCATCGTTGAGGGTTTAGCTCAGCAGATAGCGCAAGGTACAGTACCGGCCAAGTTAAGAGACGTGCAGATCTACACAATAGATCTAGGAGCTATGGTGGCAGGTTCTCGCTACAGAGGAGACTTTGAAGAGCGTATGAAAAAGCTCATAAAAGAACTCCGCGACAGACGTGATGTTGTAGTGTTTCTAGATGAGATTCACACATTAGTTGGAGCAGGTTCTGCTGAGGGATCAATAGACGCGTCTAACATGTTAAAGCCTGCTCTCTCTCGCGGTGAGATACGGGTCATTGGGGCTACTACTTTTGACGAGTACAGAAAAAACATCGAGAAAGACGCAGCACTAGAGAGAAGATTCCAACCTGTGACTGTAGATGAACCCACTCCTGAGGTGACTAAAGAGATTCTAACCAACCTCAGAGAAGCCCTAGAGAGCCACCACGAGTGCAGCATATCAGACGAGGCAATAGACGCTGCAGTAACACTCTCTGTCCGTTACATCCCTGAGCGCAACTTACCCGATAAGGCTCTCGATCTCTTAGATGAGGCAGGCGCTTTTCTCTCAACACACCCCGATTACGCAACAGAGTTAACCCCAGAAGACGTACGTATTTTGTCACGTTCTGTAGTTGAGCGCGTGTGTGCGCAGTGGTGTAAAGTACCAATTGAGCGACTCTCGTCAGACGACGCCTCACGTTTAATGGAGATGGAAGCTGAGCTCTCTAGACGAGTAGTTGGTCAAGACGAGGCTCTGCGGGTCGTTTCACGTTCTCTCAGACGAGCCCGCTCAGGACTCGGCGATCCTCGCAGACCCACTGGTTCTTTCTTGTTTTTAGGCCCTACAGGAGTCGGTAAAACTGAGGTAGCGAAAGCCCTAGCTGAGTTTATGTTCGGCACGCAAGATCGGCTGATATCTCTAGATATGTCAGAGTATCAAGAATCGCACTCTGTCTCACGTCTAGTAGGCGCTCCTCCTGGTTATGTAGGATTCGATGACGCCGGACAGCTCACAGAGTTAGTTAGACGCAATCCTTACAGTGTTGTGTTGTTTGACGAGGTAGAGAAGGCACACCCTGACGTGTTTAACACGTTACTTCAGATTCTAGAAGAGGGCCGTCTCACAGACAGCCAAGGTCGCGTTGTGGATTTCAGAAACAGCGTTATCATCCTCACATCTAACCTTGGTTCCGATAAGCTCTCAAAGCAGTCAATAGGGTTTTCGTCAGATGCTCACGCGACAGCCCGAGCAGACGCTGCCATGAGAGAGGCTGCCAAGAAGTTCTTCAAGCCTGAGCTTTTAAACAGACTAGATGAGATAGTGGTGTTTTCGTCGCTATCACCTGAGGTTATAGACGGCATAACTCACAAATTCCTTGACGCTCTAAGGCAGCGCCTAGTGGGTTCTGGCATCGGACTTGAGTACGACAACTCAGCAGTAGAGGTCCTCTCTCGTCTAGGTTTCGACAACATCTACGGAGCTAGACCTCTGCGACGCGCTATTCAGCGACTAGTTGAAGATCCTCTCTCTGAGTATCTCTTATCAAACCTCGTAAGGTCTGGCGACACAGCAGTCTTGACTGGGCTAAACGATGAGATACGTATCTCATTTACATCCCCCGAGCAAGAGATAAGCGCTAATCCCTCCTCACTCTGGCCAGTCTCTGGTTCTTAGTCCTCAGACTCAGCTACGCATGAGCCTCTCAGGCCTATGCCAGAAGTACCAGAGTCTGCTGTAACCCAGTGGCAGGCGGTAGCCATGCCGTCTGTTATCTCAAGTGCGTCAATCTTTCCTTTGACACCATCAAGAGAGATCAGTCCTTCTTTAACCACATCGTAAGTCGCACCCTCTACCGTGTAGACTTTCACAGACATGTTACCAAACCCACCGACTCTAGTTAGGGCCTCTGCTAGGTTGCTGCTGTCGCGCGGGTCAAGACCACTGTAAAGCATGCCCCCCATGCCGTAGGTGTAGCTACCCAGGTGTAGATTCTCTCTCTTCTCTGTCTCTAACGTCAGCTCTCTAAGGGCGCTCTCTATAGTTAAAGCTACACGCATCTTTCCTGCAAACCCCTCTTGGCTGACAGTAGGCATCGGTGCTTTAATGCCTGCAACCGTCGTCGTCGTAGACAACGTTGTGCTCACTTGGGAACTATCTTTGTTTGAGGTAGGCGCACCAGAAGACGTAGCAGGGGTGTCTCTCGTGGTTAAAGACGCGTCTTTACCCGCACTCTGGCCACATCCTGCCAACACCAACACTAAAGACGCTGTAACGAAGATCTTCTTCACCCCATAAACTGTTCGCCACCCGGCGTCTTTGGCCACCAGCGCACGTTTCGCAACCTCCCCAGCGCCCCTAGGGTGGTGAGTGCTTTTCGAAGTCTGAATTACTTTTTCGAAGTATAGTTACTTTTTCGAAGTATAAAAAGGAGAAAAATGGAAAAGAACCTGCGACTCCCAGTGAGTCTCTCGTACGCCGCAGCAGCGGTATTTGTCTGGGCAGCGTGGCAATACACGCACTCTTGGCAAGAAACTGAGTCTGCTAGGCTCTTTGGTGATCTCTGTTGGATTCTGGCAACCGGCATTCTAGTCGGCGCTCTTGTCTCACACGGTGATTTCTCAAAGTCCTGGTCTGATTCTCTAGGCGACCCCTGGGGAGCTCACCGCTACAGAGTGTCTGAGGTCTCTACCCGACGTGCCAAGTTGTTTTCTGTCGCTCTTTTGTTAGCGTCAGTACTTGAACGTATCGGTGTTAGACATCTTTTGAGACTGGTGATAAGAGCACTCGAACGCCTTGGTGTCCGACGTCTTCTGTTGATGGTTAAAAACGCACTCACACCTTTCTGTGATTTCGTTCTACGCCCTTGGCAGGCGCTCTTGGCTCTCGGTGTGCTTTACCGCACCAGACTAGAGCCCTCACCCGTGCTCTGCTCGTCCCGTCGTCACGGCGTAGTCGAGTTTCAGCCCAAGGTTCCTCTGAGCATGAAAACCCCGACACCTTCAGTGTCAAAAGTTAAGCTACTACACGCAGCCAAGCGTTGGGTACCGGTGCGACCTCACTCTAAAAACGCTATAGCTAAGCGTTTTGGACCTGGTGCATCAGTGATCGATTTCACCGCCATGGCAGCAAGCGTGGTTCTCTACGCTCTAGCTAGCTACCTTTAGGCTCTCAGCCTCGCGTCGAAAGGCGCGCATTATTCCTTCTTTTTCTATCATACAGCAACCCCGCTAGCACAGACACACCAGCTACCAACCACATCCCGTATCCTTTACTGCCTTTTCTTCCACACTCAGTGTACAAAACTGCCTCTCCTGCCTCGCTGAGGTTTGATTCAAAAATAGATCTCTTGCCGTCTGTACTGGATGCTCTCTCGCCAGCTGGTGTCTTTACAAAAGCCCTTCTTGCATCCCCCGGGCACTCCACTATAAATCGTAGAGTCCACATTCTCCACATCGTTCTAGACACACCCTCTGGGTCCCCACTAGCAGCAGCGCCGTCTGCTAGTGCGTTTCTTAGTCTGTGAGGAGTGGTTGTTTTTATCTCAACAGCTAGACCGTCTTTTGTGTCACTCACTGATACGGCACTAAACCCTAAACTCTCTGCTGACTCACCAGACATAGCTAAGTTATCTAGCCGGGTTTTAAAAACGGCTCTACCATCTAGGAGTTTTGCCTCAACGTCCTCAACAGAGACGCCCACAACGCCACTTATGGCTAGCTCTGCATCACCGGGGTGTGTCTTTACCCACTCTGCAGCTTCCTCGCTTGTCTCTATGATGAGCTCCCCGCGCCAGCTCCCGTCGCTTGCTACTTTTATGGTAGTCTCTGAGACTACCTGACAGCCAGACACCGCCAGAGTGCTCACTAGACATAAAAGAGATAGGGCCTTAGCTCTCACCTTTAGCACTGTCCGCGCTCTCGGGGTTTTTCACTCCGGTGTGCAGTTCCGCCGTTTCTGGGGCACGATTATGGTGTGTCTGATAATCTATCTTCAGTCTCTGCTCTCCGGGAGGCCCTAGAGCGCCTGCCCGACGGTCCTGACGTTGTACGAATGTTTGCCAAGCTCGGTCTATGGACCTCTGAGCTTCACAGAAACTCTCTAGAGAGAAAGGCTCTCCCCTCTGAGTTCTCTAAACTCTCCCCTCAGGAGCTATCTGACCTCTCTGCTAGAGTGGTCTCTGACGCCGGCCGAGTTTTAGAGCTAGTTGGTCTTCTAAGCGGTCTTGAAGCTAAGATGAAGATAAAGATAAGGGCCGCCAAGGCTGCCGCACGCTCTCGTTCGCGCAGGTCCTGGCCTGAAGAGTCTAAAGCCCCCACCAAAACAGAGCTAGACGACCTAGCCGACGAAGACACTGCAGTAGTCACCCTCGAAGAGCAAGCCGGCCTGTTGCAGCTGATGCTCTCTCAGGCTAACGCCGTACGGGAAGCAAACCAGATGTACCGAGAGGCTATATCTAGAGAGATAACTTACCGCTCTGCCCAGTTGCAGTCTAGAGTTTACTGACGCTCTCTAAAAAGCGGGTTCCAGCGCTTTTTACGCACTACTTTCTTAGTTTCAGGGCTACGCCAAACTCCGTCTATCTTCCGCCACCCGGCTTCTCGCATTACACGGTTTGTCTCTTCAAAATCAGGCATGACCATAAGGTGACTTAACCTACAAGCGGAGCACGCATACCTGACGCTTCACCCCCCTTAAGCACTGTCGGTTTAGTGCGTAACAGATACGGGTTTCTCCTCTCTCTTTTTCTCCTCTCTGCAGCAACTCTCTTAGCCGTAAACAACCAAAACATCGCTGCCGTGGTTCTGGCTCTGTCCTCCCCTGTTGTGTCGCGTCTCTCTTTTAGACCATCGATAGTAGCCCTCTCTGCGTCTCTTTTGCCTCTAGGCTTTATCGTGAGTTCTCTATCTACAGCACTCTCTCTCTTGGTTGTGCTGTCTCTACTGATCTCTATATTTCTACATAAAAGACATCTAAACCCCACGCCGCCTAAGACAGAGTCGTACGAGATTGTTTTTGATAATAGAACTAGCAAAGAACCGTTAGTATCTGTAGTTTTGCCGTCATATAACCCAGGACCTAGATTTCAAGCAACAGTGTCAGAGACGCACTCGGTATTAAACAGTGTCTCGAAAGACTCAGAGATAATAGTCATAGACGACGGCTCCACAGACGGTTCGTGTGTCTTGGAGCCCTCACCTGGAGTGCTATTTGTTCGTAAGAGCAACGGAGGTAAGGGGTCTGCTCTCTCTATTGGGTTCTCTCTAGCTTCAGGCAACCTCATAGGTTTCATAGACGCAGACGGAGATGTACCGCCAGACTCACTACTCCCGTTAATAGAGAACTTATTAAAAGACCAGTCTCTCGTTGCAGCAGTATCCTCTAAGCGCCACCCGCAGTCTCTCGCGCCTAGCCAGTCTCTCTCTCGCCGTATATTCTCTCTCGGTTTTAGAACTCTCATGAGAGTTCTAGCTCCAACGGGGGTGTCTGACTCTCAAGTGGGGTGTAAAGTATTCCGTGGCTCTAGTCTAAAATCGATACTCCCAAGTATGCGCCAGTCATCATTTCTAGTAGACGTAGAGATACTCGTTCTTTTAAAGCCCTTCGGTCTGGTCGCTTCTTCGCCTGTCTCTCTTAGGGAGCGTCTATCATCCACTGTTCGTCTCAAGCACATTCTAGGGATGTTTGCAGGCCTTTTGTCGCTCTCTACTTTGAGCACTCACTCATCTTAGATATCACTCTACTCTGCGATATCTTGGTTTGAACCTCGTAAAACTCGGCACCTTTTAAGTCGCCTTTAGACAGAAGGTTGAGTGTTCTCTCTAGCGCCCTAAAGTCCTCTGCCAGATCGCCATCTGTCAGCTCTGACATCTCTCTTGCAAACTCTGCTCTAGCTTGATAGCTTCCTTCGGGCTGACGGGCCCATCTCTCGCAGGCCTCTTGAAACGTGTGTCCTCCACATCCAGACACCACAGACAAAGCTGCGATAAGGAGTAAAAATGGAGTCTTACGCACGTCTCTCACTGTTCCGCAAGCACCTGTTTCTTCAGGGTTTGCGCTATGTAAGCAGCGCGACGTTTCAGACCCCTGCCTGATAGATGTACCTTGTCGCCAGTGTAGCTACCTGGGTCTTTCGCCCATTTTGTCGCCCCCCACTCAATCATTTGGCAAGCAGCGTCGCGCTGGCACCACGATCTAGCTTCGTTGTTCCATGCCTCAACACGCCCCCGGCTCTTTGGGCCTGTGAGTTTAGCGACAGTCACTAGATGTATAGGGATGTCTCCCGCGGCAGTGCGTGCTGCGTCAAGTCTTTTCTTCACCTCAGAAGACGGGTAGAGGGCTGCGTCGTTTGTACCTAGAGCTAAAATGAGCCGGTCACCCAGCAGGCCTTCTCTGCGCCATAGACGAATCTGCAAGATACCTTCGGGCTTGCATCCATCATGGATCTTGCTCTCGTAGATACCAAGTACTCCGTTTACTCGGCACTGGTAACCGTCTCTGACTGCTCTACTTCCTACGCCGTTTACTATCGACTCAAACCCAGCGCCATCTAGTGCGTTAGAGTAAGTCTCCTGACTCTGCTTTACAAGAGAGTCGCCTATTAAAGATACACGCTGCACATCTACAGCGTTCGCGTCAGGTCCCAACATTAAAGAACCTAACGCCACAAGAGATACACATGTAAACTTGATTGTTTTAATCACCAAGACAGTGTGCCCTCACTTTATGTCAATACACGCCTCAACCGATACTGGCTTTAGATACTAACCCATCAGTTATCTCTATATTAACTCTGTCTGTCCGGTAGCCCTCAGTCACCATCATAGATTCGCCATCTACACTAACGACTCGCGAAACCATTCCAAAAGCCCTTATCGCTTCCTCAGCCCTCTCTAGACTCAAACCAACAACCTCATTTAAAACAGCAGGCTCAACTGGGGTGACACCCGGCGCTGTCGTTTCGCCAGTCACAGGCGGTACAGTAGTAGCAGAGGGCTCCTTTACTTGGTAATACTCGTCAGAGATAGCCGAAACTCTATACTCCACTCCACCTTCATCTTTAAAGACCCACGCTGGCATCATCCAAGAGTTGCCATACACGTCTGTAGCAAAAATAAGAGATTCCTCAACCGAGACAAGCTCTACTAAGCGTTGGCAGTCTAGACACTCGTCAACTAGCGGCTCTGCTGGCACACCTACGACTGTATCTGCAGGTGAGCTCTCATTAAGGGAACTCACTGCAGGACTGTTTTGACTGCCGTCTCTAGACATATACGGCATAGCGAAAGATCTACTCTCTAAGTTAAGTCTCTTTAGAGCGTCGGTTGTCGATATAGTAGGGTAACGCCCTGTTTTGTCTGTGTTCATCTTAACGCCAGACATCGACATAAGACCAGCATCAGAGATCTCAGCATACCACATGTCTTCGCTCTCTACTCCGTCAAACTGGATTCTCCCGACAAACCCTAAGCTCCAGTCTCCTCGATAAGAGACACGCCATTTAACGTCAGGTTCTATAGATTCTAGTTTCTTTAAAGAATCGCTCTCATCTACGTAGGCCTTATATGGTTCGCCGCACACCACTGTCGTTTCAGGAGTATCCAAATCAGGATTATATCCGCCAACAGAGCAAGCGCTGTACCGTCTCTGCATCTCAGATGATCTCATTAGTGACTCGTTGTTCCAGTAGTAAAATCCGGTCTCTGAAACACTCAGCCCACCTACTGTAAAACGTGTCTCACTTATCTCTCTGCCTTCGGCTGACCAACCAGGTACGCTCTCTTCTCTAACTCTCTCTGATTCCCCAAAGAGGCCTGCCAGGTCGCTGACAACTTTAGTATCTACGCGCTTAACTCTCAAGGCTTCTCTCTCTTTAGACTCAAACCCTAGCTCTCCTTTAAACACGAAACTCGTTTGATAAGCTGGCATACTTAAGGACATCTTGCTCTCAGCCAAAGAGCCTCCAGAGGTGCTTGTCGAGCCAAACACGAGAGGTTCTAAAGTCCCTCCGCCACACGATGCTAGCATCATCAACAAGCCTGCACACGCAGCTGTCTGTATTTTTCGTCTCATAACCAAACCCTTCAGTTTATTTAGTAATCACAGTTTATTTAGTAATCACAGTTTATTTAGTAATCACAGTTTATTTAGTATTTATATAGTAACACTCAAGGACTTTCACGCCTGAACCTGTCTCTAATGTTAATAATGTCTAGTCAGGGTCTCTTCTGGACACAGTGTGATTTATTGCGCTCAAACCCAATATAGAGAGGCCTAGATGTGTAGTTTAAGACACTCGCCAGGTCGCGTCGTACCTCTTTGCCGTGTTCATGAGATTCTGTTCTACAGCATCAAGGTCGCTTCTGCGCGCAACTGACATGTATCTCCAAACGACACCTTTTTTACCTCTACCCTCAATGGGTCCTCTCCACTTTATGGCGCTTGTGTCAACTCGGGGCTTTTTGTCTGAGAATATCTCAAGAACCACTCTAGCTCCATCACCAACAGATTCTCTATGTTCTTTAACGACCGCCCTACAGCAACCACTCCAGGTTCTCACTTCACACAGTTTCTCTCTGTGCTTCTCAGGCGACAGCATAACTATACGTCCCCCGCTCTTTAATTTAGCTGCCGCTAAACTCAGAGCTTCTGTTGTCTCCATGTAGGGACTAAAACTAGCTCTAACAAAGCTGGTGTGAGCATCTCTTAAGACAACTACGTCATAGACGTCCCTGCTTGACAAGAAATCTGCCTTCGTTTTTATAACAACCGCAGGGCTCAGTGCTTTTCGGATGTCTGCTACTGAAAACCCCACAGTCTTTTTTAATACTCCACCGCATCTGCTGCAGTAATCATCCGACATGACGCTGTTGCACTGCACACAGAGCTCCCGAAGTTCGTCGTCAGCAACGACACAGACACTGCGTCCTCGCTTTGTCTCTACAGCCAGGCTAGATTGTAAAGCCGGAGGTATGATACCTCTTGTTCTTGCTACAAACTCTAAAGACGGTGTTTTGAAACCTTTTGAACTCTTTAGCACCAGACCCTGTAGTACTCTAGCAGGTGCGCACCTGCCGACAGCCACAAATCTAATACCGAATTGCTCAGCGCGCATCTTTGCCAACTCTGCAGTGTTAAGATGAGGTCGGTGCTGTTCTATGTAAGAAGATGCGGCTGGCCTTAACACGACTAAACTTCTCACATTTTTCCCCATATAAAGCGCGCATCCTCTGGTACCTACACCAACAGACGCCTCTCCTGAGGAGAACCTCTCGTAAGCACCTGCCTTGTCTGGTGCATCTAAACTAACAGATCCTTTTATTAAAGATGCCACTTTGTTCGCGTCTCGTTTTGTAGGGCAGATAACTAACACCTGCCCGTTCTCGATTAAAGACGATGCTAGGGCTGCCGTCGTCTGGTGTTCGCTGTCATCAGAGTCTGGATAAAATAGTGTGTCTTTGGTTATGTTCTCAAAATCTCTAATCTCCAAAGAGTCTAGTAAATCTAACGAGTCATCACAACTCTCAGCGTCAGATATGACCCGCGGCGCCACTCTCTCTAGAGCCTTGTTACCAGTAAGTAGCATGCCTGATCCTATGGCTTTAAGAGTTGCCACATCTTTGTCACTAAGGCTTATGGTATGCACTCGTAGTATGTCTCTAAGGCCATCTCCAGTGTAGCTACCCTCTGAGAGCACGATACCTGTTCTACGCTGCTTACCAAACGGAACAGTCACCAAGTCGCCTCTCTTTACAGATAGACCGTCAGGGTTTCTGTAAGTCAGTATCATCTCTGTTTTGCCGCCAAAAACGAGAACGTCACGCGTGTTTGTTGTCTCGTTTTCTGCCATCTCTAAATGGTGACGGTTCTCTCCTGGCTCGCACATCTACCGCCCATTCACGATAGGTACAAAACAACTCTAAAAAAGACTTCTCACCGTATCGTAAAAAGACCCGCTACGAACCGGTTGCCTCAGATGTAACCCGGCAGCACAGAGCGACAGCTACCACAGTGTCTGATTCCCAAGTGATACTGATCTTGAAGTTGAGGTCCTCCCTGGCACACCAAGTGATACTCGGCATACCAGAACCTCCACGTGACACTGAAACATCTCTAAAAGAGACTTCACCACCGCTTGATTTTATACAAGCTTCTTTAACCGCAAACATTCTAGCAAACTCTCTCGGCGTCCTGGCAATCTCCTCACCCTCACCGAGTATTCTCTGATACATACCAGGGTTTCTCTCTAGCTTCTCTCCGCACCGTCGCACGGATACAGCGTCGATGCCGATATCTATTTTGTCACCGACCCTCATTTAAGTCTTCCATCTCTCTTAAGTACTTCGCAAGCTGATTCTATAACTGACCTGATGGTGAAAGTTCTGGCGAACGTGTCGGCATCAGCAGGCGCATCAAAAGCCTCCTCTAGTAGCACAACCATATCAAATCCATCTAAACTATCTAGACCGATATCCTCAAAAAGATGCAGGTGTTCTCCCTCAGACGGCTCCCACGCGAAGCCTAGAGTCTCAATAGCGTCTGATACACTCTGTACCACGTCTTGCCTGGTGAATTCTCTCACTCTGTTTAAAGTGCTTAAGTAGTGCTAGTTGTCTATTTTCTCAGACTGCTTATCTCAACGCCTAAAAGAGACAGTAAGTCTGAGGAAAATATGTCAGCCCCATCGCGCGTCAGGTGATACCCGTCACTCTCTCGAACTCTTATCTTCCGACCGTCAAGACCAGTCACAAAGTCAGGGAATGACCCATTGGTTCCCATTAAAGACCTAGACAAGTCAGCGCACACCGCCCCTGTAGAGTCACAAGCCGCTCTCATCTGTCTGATTCTAAATCCTCTACCTGCCTCGTAGGTGTCGTCTGACGATACAGGTCTAACTAGCAAAACCACCTGCTTGACCCCGCTTTTGTAAAGAACCTTCACTAGTGACTCGTACTCTCTGTGTTCTCCCTCACCTACGTCAGCTGTGTCTAGCATAACTACAGCTGTGTCTGCCCTCGATCTCTCTGCTGCCTCTCTCGCCAGAGAGCTCCAGTCCCAAAGAGGAGAGCCTAACTGAGATCCTCTAACTATAACTTTAGATACCGGTAGTTTGCCGCCCACCATATCCTCAAAAGACTCAGCGACGTCACCTAAAACAGAGTCTCCGAGAAACAAGACACCGTCGGGTTCTGTATTAATCTGGTTCTCTATCCCTAGACCACCAGCGACAGACTCTCCTGCTTCTCGCACTGATGTAAATCCGAGTGTTCTAGACACATCAGCCAGAGAACCTGATAAGCTCTCAGCAAAGCCACGCACTGGCTTTGGTGCCGTAAATCGTACAGCCCTAGCCACCCCCTCGGCGTTACCTAGTAGCAAAAGAGAGCCAGTTAGCAGTATTAAAAGTGAGTCTCTAAGTTTAGCTCTCATCACAGCCCCTGATATATAAAGTTAGCAATCCCCGGACCAGAGAAACCTGCAAAGAAAGACACAACAACTGCGACAGCTGGCAAAAACACCCAGACTGAAGTTTTAGAAATGACTCTATCTACAAACGGTCTAGTCCAGGACATGGCTCCAGAGAACCAAACTATGCCAGAACCTAGCACCACAAAACCCCAATAAGGAGTCTCTGGCCTAGAGAAGCCATCAAGGGAGAATAGATTGCCGATCATTCTCAGGTTATGCATCACGGTGTCATTAGTGTAAAGAGGCGAGAGCAGTCCATAATAGGCGATAGTTCGCACAGCGCCGAATCTCCCACCACGCCTTCTCTCTCCACCTCTCCTTGCTCTAAGCTGGTCAATACCAACTGGAAGCCCTATAAAAACTCCCCAAAGAACCGTAGATACACCAGGCGCGTGCCAGACACCTATTAAAGAACACGTGAAAACAGTAGCTACACAATAAAGCCAGCCTTTGGTTTTCGGTGTTGTTATCTCAGCTAACACGTAATCTCTAAAAAACCCAGAGACTGTGACGTGCCATCTTCTCAGAAAGTCACTAACTGTCCTCGCCCCAAAAGGATTCCTCATATTTACAGGAAGGTCAATCCCGCACATTTTGCCAGCCGCTCTAGCTAGATCTGTGTAAGCAGATATATCAATAACAAATCTCACTGGTCCAACTAGAAACATAACTATCAAATCTATTTTGCTAAGACCTAGAGACGACGGGACTACCAGTGATGCTAGTGACTCTAGAGGTACAGAGAGAGCGTATTTCTTAATGCTAGCAGACGCTATAAGGGCGCCCACTTCGTTAAAATTAACGTCGCTCGGCATTCTTTTTAAGTTATAAAGAAACGAACCTGTTCTAACAAGCGGGCCAGCTAGGACTTTAGGGAAAAAACCCAACATCAGTAGAGTCTCTCTGTAACCTAGAACGTCAGCGTCTTTTCTATACACGTCCATAATAATAATCATGGCTTGTAATGCTAGAAACCCTGAAGACAGAGGGATCCACCACGAGTCTAGTTCGGTGTTGAAAAAACGTACAGTCTCTGGAATAAATCTCCAGAGAGTGAGCGCTCCGGTAGTGGCTAGAAGTCCAACATTACGCCTCTTTAAAGAAGCACCCTGATAAGTAACTACTTGCTTAACTATAAAAGTTAAACACAGGAGTAAAAAAGCCGATCGAGTGTCGATCCATGCGTAAAAAGCAACAGACAGCAGAGACAGTAAAGTAACCCGGTGCTTTGGCGGAAACCAGTACGTCGCAAAGTACCCACCGATCGCAAAAATAGCAAAAGATACGCTCAACGGGGACACCATTTAAACAGTGAGCTCTAGCCTTTGTATGTCGCTAAACCAGCAAGACTGACTCTTTTATAGGGTCCGGGGATTAGAAACCGCTAGCCCCATCGCGCGCTGCCGCTGCCGCCACGGCCTCAGGTATGTCTAGTACGCCCAGCGCCTCTAGGCCATCTCGCAAGTACCCGTCGTTTCTATCCATCAACCCAAGTCTCGAGCATATCGGACCTACGTGAGAAAAGACCCTAGCCTCAAAGGCCCGCCTCGACGGGCTTAAAAGCAGGGCCTTAGTGTAGAGTTTCTCGTCTATGTCATACTTCTGCGCCACTGCTACTGGGGTGAGTCGATCTATTAGCATCTTTGTACACTCTAAGGCTATCTCTTGACGCTCTTTAACCTCAGAGTCTGTGAGTTCTTTTATGACAGCCCCGAACGTCTGGACACCAAACGACACGTGCCTAGCCTCATCAGACATTGCGTAGCGTACTATAGAGACCAAGAGCGGATCTTTGATGGTGTCTAGTATGAACCCGAAAGTACCTAGCCCCATAGCTTCAACAAAAACTTGGGCTATCAGATATCGTCTATCCCACTGCGAGTCTTGAAGTATTCCTCTAACCATGTCGTCCATGTGTTTATTTACTTCGTAAAGACCACCTAAATCGTCTAGATATTTTGAGAAACACTCAGCATGTCTAGCCTCATCTGCAGCCTGGGCTACAGCACACACCTTTACATCCCAATCAGGCGCAGATTCAGCTATCGAGACTCCGGCTATAAACCCAAAGTTCTCTCCGTGCAGAGTCTGAGACAACATGTAGCGTATGTTCTCTATCTCATACTGCTGCCACTGTTCTCTATCCCAGCTGTTGCCTGGATGAAATTTAGGAACCCTAGGGATCTCGTCTCTCAGTGGTGCTAAACCATTTAGGTCTATGCCGCACTCCCACTGTATATCCTCGATCGACCACGTCGGAGTGTGACCTCTCCTGTAGTTTTTATAAAGCTCAGGCCTACGACCAAAACTGTAATCATAAGAAACGTCAGTGACTCTCTTGCTCTCGTGAGGTTCGCTAACGGTCTTCATATGTCTAACAGTGCGCCTAAAACCATTTTAGGCAGCGTTATCTGCGCCCAAATCTATGTTCGTACTCAACCTCTAAACGTCCTGTAGCCAGTCTAGAGGCCACCTCTCGTCTTTTTATCTTGCCGCTAGCTGTCTTGGGCAAACTACCAGACGCGACAACAACCACAAGTGAAGGGCCAACACCGACGGAGTTTGTAACCTGACGCCTCACAGCCTGGACTTGTACCTCAGGGTCTGAACCTGTCTGAGTCTCTATAACCAAAGCTAGCCCGCCATCGCCGTCTGGAACCCCGGCAGCCAGTCCCGCTCTCGCCGGCCCCCAGGCTGCGGCCTCAACTTCACTAGGTGCCAGGTTTCTACCTCTCACAACTATAACCTCGTCTGCGCGTCCTAACACGTGGACGTGTCTGTCTCTCACAAATCCGATGTCTCTTGTCTCATGGGCACCTTCTCTAGGGTTTTGGGACATGTAACCCTCAAACACCGACGGTCCATCTACTCTCAAAACACCGGCCTCGTCTCTCTCTGCAGTATAACCAGCAAGTAAGTCTCCCGCACCAAGCACCCCTGTCTCTCCATGCTTAAGTGGCCTGGTATCAAAAAGACTCCGATACTCTAAAGACAAAGGGTCTATACTCTCTGGGTTCTCAAACTGCTCTTGACTCAATAAAGCGACCTTTGACTCACACTCAGGTGAGTCAATAGAGACTGCCAGCACAGCCTCTGCCATACCGTAAGCCGGGCATAGAGCAGTTTTTTTAAGCCCGTATGGCTCCATAGCAGCGTAGAATCTCAATAGGTCAGCTGGCCTGTTCATCTCTCCACCAAGGATACAGGCTCTAAGTGAGGAGATATCCAGTCTCTCTGGCCGCCTCTCGAGAGCTCTCATGGCTAGAGGAAGTGCGAAGTTAGGGGCTGCTGTGACCATCGAACGAGTCTCTGATATGTCTCTCAGCCAGCACAAAGGGTCTGACATAAACTCCATAGGGTCACGCAAAACAAAAGGGGCTCCCATGTACCAAGAACAAAGGAGCATCCCGCACAGCCCCATGTCATGAGAGAGCGGCAGCCACGAAGATGCTGCCCACTTGACTTCAGTATCACTAACATCACGCGGACCTATTCTCTCCATGATCGCTACAACATTCGCCGCTATCTTCTCTACCTCGAGAGGTACCGGGTTTGGTGCAGAAGTACTCCCTGACGTAAACTGAACGAGCCTCCCTCCCTCTTTTACATCGCCGTAAGGCTTGTGAGACAAAGTGTCCTCTATGGCAAACACGCCTAGGTCAGACCCGCTAAAGAGACTCTCGATATCTTTTGACACTAAGAGTCGCTCGACCTCTAGATTCTCTAAAACCTCTCTTATCTCTTTTATGTATCCGAGAGGGTCTTGTCCTCTGTGCGGCAGATGCAGAGAACACACGTCACCGCCGCTACGTAACGCACCCATAATAAAAGAGGCTGACGCGTGGTTATTAGAGAGCAAAACAGCTTGTCTCTCACCGTTAGCAAGACACCAGCCAGCTGCCCGCTTGGCTTGATCCATGACGTCTCTCCAGCTACGAGACACTCCTGAGGACACAAACGATGCGTCGCCTGAGTTGCAGTCTATCTGTTCTAGGAAAGCGGACATGACTACTAAAGTGTCATTTTTTCTGTAAAATCAAGATTACTAGACACGCATGGGCATAACTACGCACACAACAGATGGGTTATCCCCTGATTTGATAAAAACAGGAGCTGTAGCGCTTGTGTATCCAAGTGACACTTCCTCGCTCTTTTGGGAGTTGAGAGCGTCAAGTAAGTACTGTCTATCCATTATAAAGCGCATCTCTTCAGTAGCGACGCGCAGAGTCTCGCTACCAGAACCAACCTCATTGTTTGAGGCTGCAAACTGGAGACCGTCGCTACCACCAGTCACAGTTATAGATGACCCGTCGCTAACAGACGCCAGTCGAGCAAGAGCCTCCCTGGCTAGAGACACGTCTATCTTAACCGTCTGCGCCGATTCTACAGCTAAAGGAGCAGACACATTTGGAAACGACACGCCCAGAAGTCTTGACGTGATAGATACACGATCTGACAAAAACTTAACTGTTTTTCCATTTGCATCCAGAACCACAGCCCCAGCTCCGTGATGGGCTGCTCTCTCTAAAACAGAGAGTGGTACAACCCCAGAAAAAGATCCTAAAGAGACACCATTTAGAACAACAGCGTGCATTCTGTAATGGTCTGTTGCGTAGAAACTCAAAGTAGAACCCTCAGATACTACCTGAACTCCGTGGTGTTCTTTATTAACAGCCGCTCTAACAGAGGTCGTCACCTCACCAAGCATAGACAAGTCTACCTCTACACTCTCTCCATCTGGATCTATCGGTGTTGGGAAAAGAACATTTAAAACTCTAAATCTATAAGGAGACATACCCTCTAGAGACACCACTAGTTCAGCGCCCTCGAGTTTAACTCCGACACTCTTTTTAGGGTCTAGTAGCGCAACTAACGTAGCGAGAGGCTTGTGTAAAACAACGCAAGACCCGTCTGTCCCAACAGAGCAATTAGCTCTAGCCTCAATCGTCACGTCACCATCTGTTCCGACAGCAGATACTTCTCTACCAGAGACTCTCAGAGATACACCTGCGTGGGTAGGGTCTACTGATGATCCAGACACTGCGTGTCGCGTCGCATCCAGAATCTCTCTTAAATGTCTAGCTTCTATAGCAAACTCCATACACACAGCATCGGCCCTGTGCTGTTTAGCTTTTTAAGCGCATTATACCTCCATGGCAGAGAAACAGGTCGTATCAGTTATAGACAAAGAGTCTCGTACTCTCCCAGACAGATTAAGCCCAAGCCGCCTCTCGGACTTTAAGCAGTGCCCTGCCAAGTTCTTCTACGCCTCTATACTAAAGCTACCCAGACCAGCTACTGTTGCTACCACAGTAGGCACCCTGGCACACGAGGCCTTCGAGAGAGTCTTTGATCACCCTGCAGATCAGCGTACGCCTGAGGTTGCTATATCGTACATTCTTCCATGCTGGGAAAAACTCTCCCAACGTGACGAGTATCAAGGTCTTCTTGAGTTTAAAGATGAGATTCTCAACAAAGCTCAAGACTCTGTGAGGTCCTGGTTTCTCGTAGAGAGACCTCACAACTTTGAGCCAGACAAAAGAGAGACCAGACTGGTAGCCTCAATCAATGGTAGCGAGATACTAGGCATAATCGATAGAGTAGACCGTCTAGATACAGAGTCTGGTACCAAAGTCTACATCAGTGACTACAAGACCGGCAAACCCGTGTCACCAGATGACAGATTCTTAGACGACAAGTTCTTTGCTATGCGTGTGTATGCTCTCTTGTGGAACATACTCAACAAAGAGGTGCCTCATGAGTTACGTCTAATATACGTAAACGGAGCCTCGCGAGACTCTGTTAGAAAATTGAGAGTCGACGAAAGAGTTTTAAAAAGAGCTGAGGCTGAAGTCAAGGCGATAACTAAAGAGATGAAAAAGTGCGAGAAGGACTCTGCCTGGCCATGTAAAAAGCAGGTTCTCTGCCAGTGGTGTGAGTTTCAGAGTATGTGCCCTGTCTGGAATCCTGAACTCTCTGGAATGCAGGCCGGCACGATGAGACGTCTCCCTGACGGTTCCTTGTCAGACTAACCCCCGGAACTCACAGAGAAACACCGAATCCCACCAACTGTTATTGCCGTGGATATAATAGACGCAGTGTCGCACCATCTCAAAGCCGGCGTATCTAGCGTTACGTTCTCCCCTGAAGGAGTCTCAGGTCTTTTTGTGTGGGACACTCCTCACGGCTCCATCCAGGCGCCTTTTATCGCGGGTCTTGACGGAGGAATACATATAGGCGTAACTTCCATAGACTCCATACCAGGGTGTCTCTGGGTCCCCTTTTGTGACCTGCCAGCTCTCGGATTTCAAGATGGCGAGTTTTTGGTACTTCATCACAACTTCAAAGCGTGGCTCAAACCACACTCTCCGGACAGTAACAAAGATGGAGCAGCTAGCATGGCAAATAGCGCATCTGGTAGCAGAGCGCCAGGTACGTCATCCTGATATACAGACGTGGTGCCTCTCTGAAGGTCTCTCTCTAGACGTCGTGGCCTCCGTCGAGAGAAAAGGAGTACGCGCCAGCCTAGAAGAGATCGACGCTTACAGTAATGCTCTCGGATATGATCTCGGAATAAACGTCGTCGCTTCTGAACGCCAAGAGAGGAAGATACACGTAACTTGCAAAGAGTGTGGCTCTCTAACCAAGTCTCACGAGCAACGTCACTTGCTGTGTTATGAACGATGCTTTGATTCAGGTATAGGCGATCTAGTGACAGCTCTCTACGACATAGGTATCGCCATCTCTGAAGCCCGCGAGGGTTTTGCAGACTCACGACGCGGCGGACAGGCACGTCTTGTGTTCCCGAAGATAAGTGATGCGCAACTTTTTCTAGGGCTCTGCGACAGGGGCTCCCATGAGATCTCCGAACGAGCCGGTCTCCGAGGTAAAAGTAGCTCAGGAGCTTGGCACTCAAGTGTTCGTTGGAGCGTGTTGCCTGGCGAGTTTAGAGCAGACGGCATCGTCACTGTGTCTTTTCCACACTCTGACATCAGAGAGCTAGTGCGACTCGCTGCAAACCCACCACGTATAGCTCTAGACTCTCTAGTTAACAAAAACAGAGAAACGAAGTGGCCTTCTAACACAACTTCTATAGAGAGATCTCTATAGACACTTCACACAGATTTAAGGCCTGCTAAAAACCACACTCGCTACAAGTCTCTAAACTACGCTAGACCTGGCTTTTTAAAAACCGTCTCACAAAACTCAGATAGGAGGTCTAGCCAGGCCTGGTCCAGAGTCTCTATAGCCTGCAACTAGTTTAGGGTCTCGCTGGGAGACTTGTACCCACTCGGTACGTACGTAAGGGGTAGATACTCTAAGTATCATCTCACCTACACCCAATCCGCGTAGCTCGTCTTGGCTAACGATGTTCTCAGTTTCTTTTCTCAACGTTCCTCCACCCTCAATACCTATAGATGCAGACATGTACTCTGTGTTACCGATAAAGTCGGCACACAATTGAGCAGACTCCGGCTCTCCTTGTTTCATAATCATAGCCACGTTGGTGTTCTGGGCTAGTTTTGCAAAGTCGTTCCCGTCTTTATCTATCCAGTCTTTTGGACCCTGAGTACACAGAACCATGGCTATCCCGGCTGATCTGGCTCTTGATAGCAAGTTCTGTACAATAGTTCTATCAACCCAGTTAGCTTCATCTACGATCAGAAACTTCTTCTTCCCTGTGTTTTGAGACATACCGGTGGTTCGCTGTGCAGCCTCTACTGATATACGCTGCAGTACAGAAGATGAGACAATTCGCGTCAAGTCTGGCTTACCTTGGCTGTCTAGACCTATGTATATAAGCCCACCTTGTGTGACGTCAAGCTTCGGTCTTCTGTCGCTAGGACCTGGCTGAGATAGCACGCTTCTGCCAGCCTGCGTGTCGTATAAGTTACCTAGTTTTGCACCCCAAGAGTGTGCCTGCTGCTGGTGTACTTGCTGAGGTGATTCTAGCACCTGGAACTCCTCTTTAGGTAAACCAGGCGTGTTTTGCATAACTATAGCTCGGAACTTCTTTGTCTCAGCAGCTAGTCCAGAAGCAGACCCTAGTATGTTACTTATAGTCCTAATAGTAGGAAGCGGACACGTAGTCGGGTCTGCTTCGTGTGCCCAGTAAAGCAGTTTTAGGAGCTGGCCTAAAACAAGAACCGATTGTTGTTTATAGTAGTCGTCGTCAAATCGTGTCAGAGATAGTATTGTGTCTCGCGCCTCGTCACGCGTCAGGCCGTCTAGCGTGTCAAACCAAAACCTCGGGGTCGGATCAGAGAGTCTCAGTTCTTGGTAAACCACAGCGTGACTCTGGGCGTACTCCTCACACCAATCTTTCAAACCCCCAGGCTTCGTGTCCTCTTTCAAGTCAAGAACAATCCCCTCCCACCCTAAATCTAGCAATCCACCAGCTAGTGTTTTGATTGTCTCTGTCTTACCAGATCCAGTAGATCCAAAAACCAGAGCGTGTGTCCCGATCTCTTGCTCTGATATACCAGTGGGTGTACCGTTTGACGATTTGCCCATCACCACAAATCGTTGAGCAGATGACGCCCCTACACCGTCTAAAGACATCCCCATAGACTGGGGGTCAAACACCGGAGTAGGCACCGATCTTATGCGCTGCTTCTCACGCGCTGTAGGTATAATAGAGGGTTTCTCCCCTAGGGCTGAGGGTTTAAAGAAAGAAGGTATCTTAGCCCCTATAGACGTCCCGTCAAGGAGACCTACCGCCCCAAGCAGTAAAGCAGAAGTCATAACTATAGCAACAACTGCCTCTAGAGAGAAGTAAAGACTCGGACTACCAGGCGGCAACAGTTTATTAACCCACCTGACATACTCAACCATTAACCCGTTGCCAAGCCCGATTAAAGACACAACAGATCCACCAAGTAGCAACAAGACGTAATCTCTCTTTGAGAAATAACCACGTAAAAAAAAGTAGATCCCGAAAGCAACTAACCCTGGTACTAAAGCATAGACAAGCACCACGGCTCCAGCAGCGTACATCGCTGCTTTAAGGTACATAGCGTCTTGGTCTGCTGCGGGTTTCGGTGGCATAAGGTTCCTTTGTCTCAGAGGCCACGTTTGGTGCGCTCTTTAACTACCATAGGTTCGGCACGTTCTAATGAGCAAAACGCCAAGCACTTAAACCCTTAACACACTGTCAGCTAAAGGTTCTAGTGTTTTCTAGGTGCGGTTTTGTGACGATGCTTCAAGCATGTCCAGATTGACCGCAGTACCCGCTCTTCGCAGCCAGCGTCGCAGCCTGCGTTTCAAACAGCGCGTAGTGTTCTCGCTCCTTGGATTTGCGGCCTTCACTGGACCTATAAGTTTATTCGTCGCCCTCAGAGCGCCAGACCCAGCCTCCATCGCTCAGGCCGTAGTGGAAAGCAACACTCCTTTCACTGCATCGGCCCGATTTTTGATAGTAGAGACATACGCTCGACAGGTGGCAGAAGACTACCTCTCTGGTAAAGGAACGGCCCTACCGGTAGCCGCAACAGAGCAGGCCACTGTTGATAAAACCTTTGGCCAAACTAACCCTCAAGAGGCGTCGCCACTACCTCACTCTGGTCTATCTCTAGTCGGTGCTATACCGAGTTCGTTTGACAGCAAACCGTCTTACGAGATGATATACTCTCTAAGGACGCTAAATAAAGACGGATCTCAAGGCGGACTCATGCTTCTCTTTATAAAGCTCCGAACAGACGCTAACGGGAACTTAGTTCTCTCTGCCGTGCCATCTCTTTTAGAGGGACGTCTTGCAGGACTTGAGTCAGGGCTAGGCAATCAAGTAATCATAGACCAGCCGCAGAATCTCGGAACCCCAACAGCCCTCTCCGCATCAGCTTCTGACGCTCTGAACAAATGGGCCTCTCTTTACGTAACAGATAACAGAGCAGAGCTTAAAAATCATGTGAACAGCGACTCTGGTCGTCCAGACAGATCATATCAAGGACTGCCTGGCAACTTCACTCTCTTAGGCAACCCAACTGTTCTCTACGTTTTTGAGACCACTCCGCCATCTAGCACTAAGCCTCACTACATGGTCAGAATTCAACTACCTCTCTCTAAAGACGGCTTCAAGGTTCTCTCAGAGATGGACGTTCTTGTCTTAAAAGAAGACCCAGCTTACGTCAGGGCCTGGGGTCCAGTAGGTTCAGGTTCAGGCTCCTCTTTCGTGGCTCTCGAACCTTGGTCTAACGGCATAGATCCGTGACGACACTTATCTCGCTTGCACTGCGGGATTGTGCGCCAAGCAGTTTAAGTAACCCCTAAATCCGGGGGCGAGAGAAAAAGGAGCAAACAATGCACTCATTCATAAACCAAGTATCAGTACTCATACAGCAGACAGCTGGTGAGAAAGGCGCAGATCAGTTCTGGAACACAGGACCAGGACAGTTAATCGCCGCTCTAATGGGAGCCGCCGGTGTGGTCATAGTACTAATCACCGCCGTGAAGGGTTTCTCCTTCATCGGACAAGGTAAGCCAGGACAGGCCTTCAAAGCCATCATCGCTGCAGTAGCCATCTGCGTGTTTCTATTCCGTCCAGAGACCATGAACGACGTTATTCGCTTGGTAGCCGATCTCTTTGACGGTTTAGTAGGTGACGCCGACAAGCTCTACAAGCAAGTAGATACCAACGCACCTGGCTTTAACTTCGGTAGCACAACCACATCGACCACAGCGCCGCCAGCTTCGCGCTAACTTAACAACAACTCTCTCGCGCAAAACAGCCCTCCGGGGCTGTTTTGTCGTATACACCTAAAACTCTGTTGTTTCCCCGCCGTGCGTTAAGTGTTTAATGTGTGGATAATCAAAAAACTAAAACCGGCTTTGAGGGACTTGGTGTCGCTCTCTGGTTGGCAGCTGGAGCTGCTACACTGTTTTGGAGTCATCGTACACACGTTGCGTTCCTTGACACCTGGATCGGCAAAGAGGCGCTGATATCAACAGCTACTTTAATCTACGGTCCTGTCGCAGCATTAGCACTCTGCATCTCTAAAAGAGCAAACTTCCTCGGCGTGGCAGTAGCCGTCACTCTTGGTACATTGCTCTGTGGAATGCTTCAGGTAGTTGCTGCCTAACGGGGTTCGTCCCCGCATTTATTCATTAAACCACCCCTGCGTTAGCATCTAGACCACCGTCGATTCTCTCACAGGGCCGACATTATAGTTAGGTATGAGCGAGGAATACAGAGGACCCGTTATGCTGGCTGCGACCAGTGTTTTAAAGCCCCCGCCTGCGCGCGTATCGCGTCTGGGGCCAGGAATAAAGCTGCCCAGAACCGTTGAGATAAAAACCCTCGCTGTCTGCTCTATCTTGTTTGTCATTTTTGCAGCACTGACTTGGGCCATGTTCGGGTTCTCGCTTCAGCGTATATTAATAGGTGGCGTGCTAGGAGCTGTCGTAGGATGGCTGTTAGTCACGTACAGCCCTCTAGAAGGCGAGACACTAGGTAAGTGGTTCTCATTAATTTTAGGCAAGAAGATAGCAGGCACAACTAGAGTTTCCGGAGAGAGAGCTAGAGTGTTTGTTGGTATATGCCCAGTTGAGCACACCGCCAAAGGATACGTCACAATAAGCCACGGATTTGGTAGAGTAAGCCCCGGCTCTGTGGATGAACGCGGCGGCATCATACCGCCAGAGGAGAGAGAAGCTCTCGACATCACACAAAGGATCTCCTCATGAAGATACCTGATTTTTTGCAACCCCTAATAACAGGGAGATCTAGTAAAGAAGGGCGTCGCGACGACGACAGTCTCACTTATTACACCACCCCTATAGCCTGGATAGACGAGAACGGCTTATGGATGGGACACAACGGCGAGGCATGGCTTTACAGAGAGTTCCCTCTCCATCCTATAACGTGGGAAGACCCGTCAACTAGACTGACGGTAGAGAGACAGATCGCAGACGCCCTATACGAGCTCGCCGCAACATCCAGAGACACTGGTGGCTTAAAGATACTCTCTAAAGCCCGCGAGTTTCACATGCTATCTCTCACCTGGGAGGGTAGAGCGTCTGCCCCCGCTGAGTCGTCAGATCGTCTTCGTGGTTTCATAAATGAGCTCTTGTATTTCACAGTCCCTAAACGCTCTATAGTCATAGGTGTGAAGCTCTGGGCTGGTCTTGATTCAAATGAGAACATAGCTTCGCAGCTTCGCGACCGCGTCACTAAAGCGCTAGGAGAGGACGGACCTGGTCTTGATAGGTTCGATGAAGATCGCAGCAAAATAGATGAGATACTCTCTCGCGCTGGCGGTCGGGTTCCGTCTTACGATACATGCAATCAGATGGAGTCTTGGTACAACGACGGAAACGGCACTGATGTTACAGTGTATGAGACAGAGAAGGCTCTTCGTGTAGGGACAGAGCGCATCGAGATGGCAGCAGTGCTTCGCTTTAACGAGCCTGTGTTAAGAGCTCCCATGTCTCAGTGGGGACTTGCTGCGCTAACTCACCCGTCACCAGCTACAGTGGCATCAATCCGTGGCGTGCTAGATCCTCCCGGAGTGTCGCGCTCTCGTGTACGTAAGTCTCAAAGACGCGTTCTAGACGCAATGGCTGAAGAGGACGCCGCAGGAGACATCGGCCGTGTTGAACAATCAACCACTCTAGATCTAGCCAGGCAGGTGGAAGAGTACATAGTGTCAGGCAGAGAGCCTCTAATATCTCAGTGTTCTATAGTACTAGGTCGTCGTGTAGCGGGAGATGTACTAGAGACCTACGCTGATGAACTCAACGCCACATACGGAATAGAAGCTATACCTTTAGTGCATCGCCAACTGGCGGCCCTAGAAGAGACACTCCCTACGTCCTCGCGCCGCGTTAATCCATTCTTGCAAGACGTATCTATACCGATGTTAGCTTACGCTGGTTTCCAGGGCTTCTCTAACGTCGGCGATAGCAAGGGCGCCTATCTGGGTCTTGTAGATCCCGACTACACTCCCTTCTACCTCGACTTTCTCGGAGCCCCAGCAGGAAACAGACCTCCGGGGCTTCTTGTAGCTGGCGATCCAGGATCGGGTAAAACTTTTCTTTGTTCAATTCTAGCCATCCAGTCAACTATGGCTGGACACTCCACCATATTTGTAAACCCTAAACCAGGAGATTCTCTAGCAGGTGTTGCAGAGTACGTCGGCGGTAGAGTGGTAAAACTCACAGAGATCGAGAAGCAAGGTGGGTTCTTTGATCCTTTCAGGTTCTGCCCACCAGGCCCCGAGGGAGCCCAGATAGCAGCAGACATAGCAGCTCAGCACATACTCGCAGTTCTAGGTTCCCGCGGTGTCGCTGGACAAGGGTTTACGCAAGAGCAGGAGATAGCACTAATAGCAGGCCTTCGTGAAGGCGCAGCCCAAGGCGCCCGTTGTGTAGCTCAAGCAATGTCTGGTGTGTCTGACCCTGGAGTTGTACGTCTCGTTCAACAGCAAGCTGCAGATCCTCTTTTCAGGTTAGGAATATCCGTAGAACCAGTACAACCATATAACAGCGCCGACGGCATGCTCCTTATTGAGTTTGATAGACCTCTAGACATACCCGAGAAAGGAACTCGCCCAGCTGAGTACACAAGAACTCAACGTCTAGCCGTGGCAGCTGTGCGTCTTGTGACACGCTCCAGCCTCGAGATTCTAGCAGGTAACAAAGGTGGAGTTCTAATAGTAGACGAAGCATGGATGTATCTCCAGAGCAGTGAGGGTTTAGCAGCGCTTCAGTCTCTCGGTCGTATGGGTAGAAGCCAGAACATCCTACCGGTGTTTGCGACCCAACGTGTAGACGACCTTCTCAGAGACGGCGCCGACATGGAAGGATACCTCTCTAGAGTGTTCGCTTTACAACTCGCCGACGAGAGAGAGGCTCGTGCGGCACTTAAATTAGTGGGACTGGAGGCCACTGACGGACGCATCGAGTGGTTGCGCAGAGCCGGTCCGCGCCGAAGGGAGAATGGAGACAGAGGGAGACCTGCGATGGGTATTCACAGGGATCTAGCAGGGCGGCACGCAGCCGTGATGTTTGGTCCCATACCTGAAAACATCCGTCTGGCTATTTCCACAAACCCAGAAGACCGCAAGATACGCGAGACCCGTAGTGACGGACCGAGCTGACAGACGGGGTCTGAAACCAAGGAGCACTCAAATGAGCGAAAAGAAACCCAAAAACAGAGTTAGCACACTAAAGCTATCTCTCTGGGTTGTCTGCGGCATTTTTCTCTCCCTGGGTTGGGGCTCTCTATCTGCAGCTAACGGCTGGGATGAGAAAACACCAGACACTGCAGTCTTGGCGCTATCTGACCAGTACAAGTGCGGCATCAACAAAGAGTCTAAGACAGACGTTTATAAAGTCACGCAAGATCCTTACTGTAACTCCATAAATCAAGAGTCGTCTACCGCTCCTCTCTGTAAATCAAACACTTACTGCGAGAAGCTAACCGACAGCTACAACGGAGTCGGCAGTAACGAAGATCCTATAAATCTACTACCAGCTTACCGCTGGAAGTCGGCAGTTGGAGAGCTTGACAACACCTACGGGTACGACGGTGCAGACCTGATGCGCGGCGCACTCTCCACTTTCGCGTCTTTCTTTATGCTGGCTGCCGGTCTTGTGTGGTGGGCTATCTTAGGTTTAGCTCGTCTCTCTATACTATTAAACCCTCTCGCGTCAGAGTCAATAGGCGGAGTAGTAAACGATGCTTTTCTCGCCATGTCTAACGGCGTGAGCGCTGGCCTTATATGGATACCGATAGCTGGCTCTCTTTTGTTTGCTGTCATAAACCCTCTACGTGGCCCTCGTGGAGCTGCGTCCCCTATGTCTCTCATAATATTTCTAGCCCTACCCATCGGTGCTCTCTGGGGGATGACTACAGCAACAGAACGAGGCTTAACCGTAGATCCGGTCTCTAAACAGATGGTATCTACCAAAGTAGGTACAGGGTCACCAGTGTGGATGGCGAGAACGACAACTCAGATAGTAGACGACATATCTGGCTTCATGATGGCCGGCATGTCGCAAGGTCTTGTAGAGACAAGGTTACGCAACTCTCTAGGTTCTGTAGACGCTAGCGCTACACCCTCGTGTTCTGCTTACATAAACTCTCTCAACGGCGCATTTACGCGCGCATGGGAGAAATCTCCTTACAGTCTCTCTGGCGACGGTCGTGGTCTCTTGCAGACCCTGTCTACACTCTGGTACTCTACGCAGGGCCAGGCGTGGGAGCGCGCCCAGTTCTCAGGCAACAGCGTCGATGCTAACCGAATGTCGTGTCATTATCTAGAGCGTCAAGCACAGATAAGCTCAACTGAGCAGGCACTGATCGGAGCAGCAGCAGGGTACCCTATACCCAGAGGAATGAATCTAGCCAGTCAGCTTCAAAAAGTAAATCCTCTAGACCAGAGCGCTGTCGACAACGTAGTGTATGGGCCTTATCTCGGAACTAACCCACGCTGGAAGACAGGCGGAGATCTTGACTCTGTTAAAGATAGACAAGGTCTCACTATGCACTGGGCCGCTTGTAGCTTTAACGGTCAGCGATGGGTCATGGCCCCGCCGTACCTCGCAGTTGAGGGGACTGGAGACCTAGACGGAAGATCTGGCGACGACCAGTGTGAGGAGTGGTGGAACGGTACAAACACCACAACTAACGGTTGGAGTGGTCCTTTTGATAAAGTGTTCCAGTGGGAAGACGAGTCCTTCGCGTGTGACGGCAAAGAACAGTGTCGCATTCAGGAAGTTTATCTAGCTATGCATGGCAAGAACACTCCTGAGCGCTTGTTAGCTGGTCTCACGTCTCTAATAACCGCTCTATTGTATCTCTACGGCCTCGGTGCTCTTTTGCTAGGTGTCATGATATCCAAAGTCTTCCTACTAGCCATGATTGTGTTGCTGCCATTCACGCTCTTCTTGCTCGCTCTCCCTAAATGGCGCGTAGATCCTAAGCACGCCCAGCGTCACAAAACCGGCATGAAGCTGATGAAACAAACTCTCGGTTTTGCTCTCTCAACAGCTACTTTGCAGGTGGTTGTTATTCTTCTCGTGATCCTAACAGGTCTGATACGTTCTGTACTTAATCCGTTTAACTACGAAGGTATAATGGATTTCGTCTCACCGCTTCTCGCGCTCGTTCTTCTCCGCTTCCTTCTTAAGGCCGCCGGCCTCGGCGACATAAGTCCTCTACCTGGCGGCGATGGCGGTCCTCTTAAGTCTCTATCGAACGCCATGGCTATGCCGTACGCTGCAGCAAAGGCCGCAGGCGCAGAAGAGGGTAACAGGCTCAGGAAGGCTAAAGAGGGTCTCGCGCAGGCTCAGGCCGCAGAAGACGGCATGTTTAACGCCGGAGCCAAGGCTCTAAACAGTAAGATGGCAAACAGATTTAAACCAAAACCTGAGAGTGTCACAGAGGACGACATAGATAAGATAGCATCAGGTCTCGGAGACGACGCCGATGAGGCTACTAGAAAAGAAGCTGCCGCAGCTCTAGATAAACTCTCTAAACTCCCGGCTGCTCAGCAAGAGAAAGCTGCTAAAGCTTTAATGGATTCCCTCGGCCAAGACGAGGCAGAGAAGCTCTTAAACGATCCCTATATGTCTAGCAGAAAGTCAGATCGTCTCCAGCAAGCTCTTGAGGGCGCCAAAAAAGCAAATAACGAGGCAAAGACACGTGCCGAGGAGAGACAATCTGAGCTTGACGCCGCATCTACACCAGAAGAGCGCGCCGCTGTTGCAGCTAATCACGCAGCTCAAGACGCAGCAGCAGCAGCCGCTGCAGCTATAGTTCCTCAACTAGGAAACAGACTCACCAGATCGCAAGTCGCAGATAAACTCATGTCTGGCGAGATGCCTGCTTTCGTAAACGATGGACACGGAGGTCAGATGGCCTTGCAAGACGCTCTCTCTGGTGGTCTTGTTGAGATGACTGCCGGAGGGGATCTTCAGACGACAGCCAGAGGGGCCGCACAAGGCGTTTCTTTCGTAGAGAACGCTGGAGGCGTAGACATGTTCCGTCAAATGGCAGCACATGACCAGGCCTTGGGCTCGCTGGCTAGTGCGACTACTTTAGCTCGCCAAGCCGGGGCAGCAGCTGGTCTTGATGCCGGGATGCTCTCTGGAGTCAGAGGACGTGGCGCAGTAATGACGCCGTTAGCCGGTAACACTCTAGGTTTCGCTGACGCCAAGGCAGCAGGCAATGCCGACTGGGGCAAGCTGTTAGGATCTACTGCAGCGGCAACCATGGCTCTACCTAAATCACTCACCGATGAGATATGGACCGCAAGCGGCGGCAACGAAGAGATATACGCAGCAGCTCTCTCTGTAGCGGCTGACGCTGCCGGCATCGGCGGTATGACTTTAGAGCAGGCTCTAACTTCAGGAGGTGTCTTGCGACGAGGCGAAGCGGCCTCTGTTCTGCGTGATCTCCAAAGCGGCAGACCAGCGTCCATAGCATCAGCAGTTGAGGATTTAAGAACTAAATCCAACCCGACCTCAATGAGCATGAGCGCCGGCGAGTGCGTTGCAGCTGCGCAATCCATGGTACAAGCTGGACGCTCCTCAGACGTAGCTATGGGCCAAGCAGCTGTACTTGCCTCAAAACAAGCACACACCCCCGCCATCGCAAAATGTCAAGACATGTTTGACGACTACACACGCGGCACTGGTGTCATGCAGAACTGGCAAGATGGGAAAGCGTCGTCACGACAGGTAGCAGAAGTTATGGCCGCTGCTGATGTGGCCGTAGCTCAAGTCCGCCAAGAGCAGAGCAGGCTTGAAGCTTTCGCTAGCACTGGAGTCATGCCGCCTCCGGATGTAACCGACTGGGATAAACACTACTCCCAACTAGTTGAAACTATGGAAGACAACCTCGATCGTTCTAGAGCGGCAACTAAACCTGGTGAGAGCAGAAACAACATCGACTTAATACGTAACGCCCACTGGCTCTCTAGCCACAGGTCGGGTTTGATGGATGAGTGGAACAGCCTAGGATCTGCGCCAGTCGTTTCTAACGCAGGCACAAACAGACACCCGTCTTCTGCAGGTGTCGTCACTAAGTTAAATGTATCAGGAACCCACTCTCCAAGACGCCCTCGCGTCACAACTCCGTGAGGTGAGCTGTGTCTGACAGTAACCCCAGACCTCCCTCTTCTAAAGACGCCGCTGGTGGCGGAGGCAAAGATAAACCTCTCCCAGCAGACAACATAGACACCAAGGCTGTAATGGATGGCTCTAGCGGCTCGTCGTCAACACCTGGACCCTCTGATAACTCTAAACCTGCGTCTCCTAAACAGCCGTCTGAAAACCCTGGACGCCAGGATGCCTCAAGACCCGATGAACCTAAAAACTCCTCTGATAAAAATCCAGCCTCCACCTCGGATAAATCTCCCAAAAGTGATTCTAACAAAGAACCAGAGGAGGATTCTAAAAACAAATCAGGCAAACAGTCAGGAAAGAAGTCAGGAAAACAGTCAGGAAAGAAAGCAGAGCGCGGCCCTCGAGGATCTAAAGATTCCAAGAAGCCAGAAACTAAAGGTGAGCAACGGGCCGGTAAAGCTGGCAAGGCTGCAGGAAAAGAGGCAGGTAAAGCAGCCGGCGCCTCTGTAGCTGGCCCAGCTGGCGCTGCTGTTGGTGAGAAGATAGGTGAGAAAGTCGGCGAGGAGTTAGGTAAGCGCGCATTTCGTAAGATAAAGAAAAGATTGGCGCTCTTTACGTCTCTGATGATGGTTTTCTTAATGTTAGTTATGGGTCTCGTTGGATCATCGATCGCTCTAGGCTCCAAGTCGTCCAACAGAGTTTCTCGAGATATAAAGTCCAGCGTATTTTTAAACACAAAACCTATAGACGCGATGCGCAAAGCCGTACTCTCTGCGTCAACTGATGCGCGCTTTGGTGGCGAGATACCTTGGGGCCTGTTAGCTGGTGTCTCTATAGTATCAACAGAACTCGGTAAGCTCAGCCCATATCCCGAGGATCTCTGCGATAGAGACCCTGAGAGAAAATCTCTTCGCGCCAAAACAGGGCTCTCTGCAAAGGCCTGCGGTGACACTTCACCTAAAGTCTTTCCTGTCGTGACACCACCTATAGGAACCGACCAAGACACGCGGGGACAGGGGCCTTATCTTTTAATGCCATCTGGTGTTCCTGACGATATTAATCTGCAGAGTTTCTCCGCCTCCGGTTCTTCAGCTACTGTCTTTATGGTAAACGAGATAGACAGAATAAGACGAGAGATGGTAGACAAAGAAGGATGGGTTCTCTCTCAAGAGAGTAGTGAGGACGAGTTTGTTTCTTTCTGGGGCACAGTGATGTCACGCTTACCGTTAGCAGACCCTACGGCAACTACTTGTTCTCCTCCTGTACTACCAGACAAAACAGACGCCAACACGATAGCCATAGCCATCGCCCAGGTGTGGCGCTGTAGGCTGTCTTCTTCGGTGTTTTACCACTACGACAGCTCAAAGAACCTAGTGTCTCAAGGTTCTATCGACTCTATTGTTCGCGAAGCACTGAAAGTCTCTTACGCATGGGGCCAGTACGGCACCAGTAACAACGGACTACCGCCAGGCTGTCAGATAGCTACTTCTCAGAAAGAAGACGGGACATCAACAACCAGCGTACAAGAGATACCTAATGTTCCTTTAGCTGGCGTGTTTCCGATATCCAAAGAGATCTTTGATAAACACAAGTCCGCAGAGGCATCATCTCGATGCTCGCACGGTGACAACATTCTAGCTTCCCTGGAAGCCTTCTTGTCGCAAGAGAGTCTCACCTGGGATCAAAGAAGCGGTTCTGACGGCGAACGGATAGCGGGCGGTTGGAGCAAGATGCCGTGGTCTCTCGGAGATGTCGAGAACATTGACGATCTCTACAAAAATGGCCCTCTGCTCTCTTTTGATCCTTACGGAAAAGACAAGGCATGCGCAGATGCGCTTGGCGTCTGGGTTGATTCACTAAAAAACTCTCGAGCTTTAGATAAAGCCGCAGGCATTCTTCTCTCAAGTAGTGCTGATGGCACACCTTTAGAGCTAGCGCAGGAGTGGTCTTCTATCAAGTCGGCAATGTCATCCAATGACCCAAGGTCTCGAACTGGTCCTTGTCGAGGTAGAACCGACGGCTCAGTAGAACGATACGCAGCGAGTGTAGCATACGACAGACAGGTAGTTAAAGAGTTGTTACTCGACGACCACTCGTCACATGACGCCTCTCAAAGTGCAGAAACCCCGGATGTAGACCCACTAGCACCAATAGAACCAATAGATCCCATAGACGCGCAGAACCCTGTCGAGACCCCAACTACGCCTCCACCACCAACACCTTCTGCAGATGATATCTCCTACGCAGGAACTAGGTCTGTGCTGGAGTTCTTGGCGCGTCAGAGCTCCTCTGACGCTCAAGTGGAGGCTACGGCAGGTAAAGATTCGCTGATATTAAGAGCGTCTCCTAACGGAAGAGACTACTCAGGAGTCCCTTACCCAGCTATACCATCTAGCGGTCGCTTGTTGACGATAGTCAAGATAGCGCGTGTTCTCTCGGGCCTCTGGAGTCAAGACCCTATGTTTAACCCAGAGATGACCGCAGCAGAGATAGACTCCGCACTCCAAGAGGCGCTCCCTTCTTTCTCCCCTGGAGGTATAAGTGTTGGTTCTGTGCCTTACGTGCTTCTAGACGCTTCCCAGAAAGCTGCAGTGTCTGTCAAAAAGTGGTTCCCTCAATGTACAGCCGACGCAGCTTTACTGCTGGGTGTAGCTTGGACAGAGTCGCGTGGCTCATGGACCACCATAGGGCCAGACGGTAACATGAACCCACGCATGGTACACGGTGGTTCTATATCCTCACCACCAGTTGATAATGATAACGGTTTCTTTGATCAAGATCCGCTAGATGACCACGCCGTTGGAGCGTTCGGTTCTGCCCCCGGTACGTGGATTGGTTGGAAATGGAAAAAGTCGGGAGATTCATGGATTCCGTTCCCTGGTCGAGAGTCGATAGATGCGCAGCTGGAAGCCACATGGGCAGACGCAGGTTATGGAAAAGGCAGCGACGGCAACAACGACGGTTTCTCTGATCCCAACAACGTATACGACGCCGCCATAGCCACTATACGTAACGTGTGTGCAGGTAGAGGTGGCCTCGACTTAGTAAACTGGAGTGAGGACTTCATTGAGGCTTTCGGTGTCTATGCCGGAGGTAGTGATTGGAACAGTAGGACAGAGACTAGGACTTGCTACAGATTACCTCCCATCTTGGCTCTGAAAGGAAATCCAAACGACATCCCAAGCACAGAGCTTGTGGAGGTTACAAACAGAGAGTGCAGTGAAGTGCTCATCAGGATGAAGTGGGAGAAAGCCCAGGAGTTTAGAGCTATGTTATCCGGGGCTGCCTCTTTCACCTCAGGACCATCATCTGCCGGCGTAATGACCGTACCTCCTGAGTTATTAACACACGGCAACGGCAAACTCCCACCACAGCTTTTAACTCCTATAGGAATAGGTAACGAGGCATTGTACGGCCCAGCCGCCACTGCTTTCATAGCAATGCGGCAGGCAGCAAAATCAGCAGGCGTAGAGCTCTGGATGACAGGTTCTTACCGTAGCTACGAAGGACAGGTGTCTTGTGCTAGACGCAAAGGTACCAGTGACCAAAACCAGTGGCTAATCCAAAACAACGAGCCTATTCCACCAGTTGCGCTCCCTAATGGATGGTGTGCTGTACCGGGACGTTCAAATCACGGATGGGGTCTCGCTATAGATATCGGTCATGACTCTTACCCATGTAGCCAAGGTAGTCCGTGTTGGCTCTGGATGATAGATAACGCCCAGCGTTACGGTTGGTGTGACACCGGCGGCGGTCCTCGCGAACCATGGCACTGGCAGTACGTCGGCTCTGGAAAATGTTCAGGACTCTTCGGGTCTAAGCCTCCTAGGTAGAATCGTGGCTTGTTCCCACAAGAGAGTGACTATGTAGTTATGTCTAGATTCGATGATTTGGCACAATCAGCAAAGAGAAGAAGATCTGTACCTGAGCTTCCCACCTGGTGGTCACTCATCGCCGGCACGCTCGGTGTTTTTGTCGCAGTTCTAGTTCTCTTTAGACTAGGCTCTGACTCGAGCAAAGACACGTCAGGAGCTCTATCTCCGGCTGCTAGCACAGTTTTTGCCCCATCTACGTCTACGCAGACAACACAGCAGACAACCGAAACAACTCTACAAACCACACCGTCCTCTGACGTATCATCCCCGTCTAGCACTACACCTCAAACCTCCAGCGACACAGTTGAGATAGACACGTTATCTGGAGCTGTTGCTGAAGTACCGCGCTCTTTGGTGGAGAAAGTGACATCACGCGCGCTAACCGATTCTCTGTCAGCGTCAGCGTCTATCTCTAGAACTATACTGCGCAGTGAAGACATAACTGGTTTTTACATCGATGTGACTCTAGATCTAGATGGTGAATCTGGTGATCTTGAGGTCACTCTTTACTACTCAGCTATAGAGAGCTCATCTGAGGGCTGGCGCGTTACACGCGTGAAGTGAGACACACTCTAAAAAGCTTGTGTTAAACTTAAAAAGTCTCTAGAGAGCCCAAGGGTCGTCAGGACTTGAAGCTGGTGCTGGAACTGACACCAAATCCACAGGCGGGGTCGGAACTGTAACTGGCACAGCTGAGATTGCAAACGGTGTCGGATCCTCTGGAGACCCGGCCATTGTCCAAGCTTCTCTTGAGGGGCATGTGTCTTTACCTGGACACCATCCGCAGTGTCTTCCAGGGATTAAACTAGCACCGCGCGCCTCAGTCAAAACATCTACTATCTTTGTGACACCCTCTATGACTCTATCAGCTGCAGCAAACATAAGGTCTCTAGTCACGTCAGGTTCCGTCCACTCCATAGATGACAACGACAGCACACAAGATCTAAAAGGAGGACACCCGTATCTCAGTGTAGCGATGAGCGCGTAGAACATGGCCTCTTCGTGATGGTAGTCTCTAAGGTCGGTTGATTTCATGTCGCATAGCAGCATAGTTTGGCGTCCGTCTGGTCTAGGTCTACCTAGCACCAAGTCCGGCTTTGCAGCGAGTGTAAGAGACCCTATCTTTGCTGCTATGGGTTCCTCAAAGCGTGGAGTCCAAGAAGATTGTAGCGGAGGTACAGAGTCTAGATATGAGACTAGTCTAGAAACAGAGGCTGCTATCAAGTCAGACTGAGCATACTCTGGTGCGCTTGTCCAGAAGTTCTCAAATGACTCCTCAACGCGAGATCCCTGTATCGCAGACTGTATGTACTGATCGCAGGTTCGGTCAGGGTGCGTGTGTGACAGCTGTATAGCTCTATGGACCACAACACCAACTGCGGTAGCCATACCTATGGCTCTACCTTTTTTCTCACCAGCGTCTGCAGCAAACTGTCCCTCACACCGCATGACAGTGGCAAGCTGCGACTTACCAACCCATAACGACCTGCCATTCCATCGGGCAGTGACCGGTAGTAGCTTCTCAGAGAGGTGTCTCCTCAGCTCATCAGATAGACCTGCTGGGGCTGTGGGTCTCTGGGAACCTATGGCAAACAGCTCTTTGAACACTACTTTCTGGGCCGGAGTCATGGAATGTGGTTGCCAAATAGCGGCACCTGGTTCCAAGTGACGTGCCTGAGTGTCGGTGGCCGAGCCTGGCCCCGCTGGGGGTTTCTGGGAGTTATCCACAGTGATTGATTAAAACGGTCCCCTAAAAGGCCCTAAACGCCACAAGGTACGGCCAGTCAGGGTTTTGTCGAGGAACTTTCCCTCCTCCACCCACAGTTATAATCGTGGTTAAGCAGGCTAACTCTCCCCCACCGGTCTCACCGATCAGGGTCTTGCATAGAGGGTTTCTCCCTGCACGCCCAAGCTCTCGTAAAGCGCGCTGATAACACTAGACACTTGTTGCCGTGAGATGTTGCAATCTCGCTAAACGCTCGAAAGGTATGGCAACATGTCAGACACTAGAACTATAGCCATGCGCTCAGAGACTTTCGGATTAGAGTCTCTAGACCCTTGGTCACTCCGTGTCTTGCACTTGGTTTTAAACACTCCTCGATGTTACCTGCCGTTAGTTGAGTCCCTAGAGAAAAACATAGGGGGTTATAAAAAAGAGATAGACAGAATGACCTCCTCCGGCTTTGTCGCTTTTCAAGATGCTATAAGTTACGATCTTAGAACCGGTGCCCCGTCAGGCGGATCTCCGCGCGCAGTGCGACGTTTCGTACTCACTCGTTCAGGTCGTACGTTAACTAAAAACGCAAGAGAGGACTCGAGAGTTCTTGAAGACACGTGGCCGCGACTTGAGTCTAGAAACACATCTAAGCTATTTCTACTCCTTGACACATTAGACCTCCCCCGCGCAGAGTCTCACCTCGGTGTAAGTTACGCAGTGTTAACTTCAGCTTCACGTCTCCCTGAAAGATCCGTTCGTTTTTGGGTCTCCAAGTTATGCCAAGAGGGGTATGTAAGAGAGTGCCAGCATAAATTATCAGATGTCCGCGAGATAGTCCCAGCTCACTGGCGCACAACAAAGAATCTCTGCCTTCAAGTCAGAGACGTACTAACAGAGGAGCCTCAGTGGGCGCATCTGTACGGGAACTGGAGACTCGCTAGACGGTCGTTCCTTCAAGATATAGACCCTAAACGCGTCTCTTGGACAGGAGCCACAGATTACGACCATGACATAACAGCGCAGCTGATACTCTCAAGAGCCGTAGCATCAGAGAGGTTCGTAAAGTCCGCATCTTTTGACATAGAACCGCGATACACCCTACACGGCACAGATACTCTCACCGGAGCTTTTCGTTTCGACTCTAAAGGCGATAAAGAGGTGTCTTACTTGCCAGACGCGCAGTTTTTAGAGAGACTCCCGTCTAACAAACTCCGTAGGTCAGTTCTAGAGTACGAGAGGTACCAAAGCCGTAAAGACGGTTGGGCTCACCTTGAACGCATGTGCGGCTGGGTTGCTCTAAAGAGGCAACCCTTTGAGGCAGTAACGATGCGCTTTGTTGTAGATTCAAGACCTAGGTTGAGAGCCTACGTAGAGCTGATAGAGGCTTTTGCTGACTATCTCTCAGAGAACCCTCACCGCTCAGTACCAAACCAGGTCACGCTTATGGCCTCAAGCGTACAAGACGTGCTTGAACCAGGCGACGCTCTTGAAGACACAAGATGGTATAGAATAGAGCTCCCAACAGGACAGGCTACAGAGTGCTTGTTGCACGACAGAGATAAAACACCGTACAACCGTTATTTCGCAGGAGACTGAGATGGATAGAAGAAAAACACTCCTACTACTGTCGTCGCTAGCTGCGGCTTTGTTTTCAACTGTTTTGCTCTCAGGAGCTATAGCAGACAGGTCGTCACGCGCTGCTGCTGTTTACGCTCTTGTGCTAGCATGTTCCCTCTCTGTGTGGGTTAAAAATAGACACGCTTTACCTAGGCGCTCTTTCGCTACTGCCTTGACGTCAGTAGCAGTCCTGCTCTCCCTTGCGGTGCTTGGAGGACTAACTAGCAGCAAACAGGGAGACAGGGTTTTGTGGAGCAAAGATCCTAAAGTATCTGTAATAAAAGCCAGAGATAACACCTCAGCGAACCTAGTTTTTCTACGCGAAATAGTTATTAAAGTATCGATAGAGAGAGATGCAGTTTTTACCCCACTCTCGCAGTCTGAGATCTCTAAACTTCAAAAAATCGCAGACATGAAACCGGTAGTAGACCTAGCAGTAGGAGCAGCCCAGGAGAACACCGCAAACTCAGCAAGACTGCTTCTTGACGCAGATAAAGAGCGAACAGTTTTGCAAGATGCATGGGACCCCCGCAGAGAGTCAGTGTGGCGTACTTTCACAGACGAAGCCTCGTCTTTAATACTCCGCGCCGAGTCTCTAATAGAGCAGAGCCAGTGACACCGTGACGATGCTAAACGCGATGGGACCTCACGACGACGAAAGCTGTAACTACAGAAAGCTGTACGAGGGCGCTCAATCGAGTCTAACTGACATGGCAGGCAAGCACGCAGCGTCCCTTGGCCGTATCGGACGCTTGAGAAACAGCATTGTACAGGTCTGTAAAAACACAGCCCCCGCAGCTTTCGCTCAGCTAGAATCCAAGATGTCACGCCGCCTCTCTGATAGCGACGACCAGATGATAGTAGCTGCAGTAGAGCATCTCTTACGTGAGGCTGGAGGCTCTGAATCCACCGACATTCGCACATCAAGAGAGCTCCGTAGAATGCTAGCTCTTCGCGGGGTGATCCTCTCAGGAGACAACCCGGGTGAGTGGATAAAGCAGCTCGGCGGCCAGCAGGTAGAGACTGACACTGAAGAGTTTTTGGCAACAGAGCTCTCATTCTTCTCGGCTCTCTCAAGAAGACGGGAGCGAGCGCTAGACGAGGCTGCGGCAACTGCTTTACCGGTACCACCACCAGATGCCTGGTCGCAGGCCGTCGAGCGACTTCTTGGTAAAAAGAAAACAGAGGCCCAGATATCAGCAGAGGCTGCTGCAGAGAACGCTCTGCAAGATGAGGCTTTCCGTCAAGCCAACCCAGAGCTAGCAGAGCAAGTAGACGCAAAGCCAGCCAGGAAAAAGCCTGGAAAATCCTCTAAGCCGCGCGCTTCAGACAGGTCAGAGCCTGACACAACATGGCCTAGCAGTGCTCCTGTTAGTTGGGATAAGTTAGACAAAGAAAACAGCACCCCAACACCAGATAGTACGTTTATAGACAGCCCACCTCAAGAGCCATCCCAGTCAGAACCCACGTCACAAGACACACCGGCTACAGTCTCTCTAGAGCCGGAGCGTAAGATGGCTCCAGCTCAGCCGGTACGTGTAGAGTTGTTCCCTAACCCAAACCCCACTCCTACACGTAAGCGTACGCGCAAAACGCCACGCACTACCGCGATACCCCCTGAGTCTTTCCAGGACCTCTCACCTGCGCGGTCTCTAGATTCTCTCACGGATCTACTCTCTTCCGTTGTGCGCTCTCCTCGACCGGTCTTTACTTCAGAGCTCGCAGAGATAGCGGGATCAGACGAGTCTTTTGAGTCGTGGAAAAGTGAGCAGATGGCAGACGGCAGCACAGTCCGCTTTATAGCCCCTAAGGCTAGACACAAGCAAAGAGGCGCCTTGGTTATACCAGTAGGTATAGCGCGTGACGAGCTTGACGCTAAAGGACCTAACTGGTGGAGCGTGATTTTAGACAAGTGGCGTGGCGCTAAACTCTACGAGCTCGCAGTTTTGTTATCTAAAGTAACCGACTCTGTGTCTTCTTACCACATAGACGACCACCTGCCTTACGTTAATCTAACTCTCTCAAGAGATCGCGGCGTCACCGGTGTGGTGGTTTTGTGTGACGACGACATCTCGCCTTCAGGCCCCGGTTTTAGCGCTCTAAGAGAGGGGTTGTCAGACATGCTCTCTAAACAGACAGAGCTCACGGTGGTTTTAGTCACCGCAGACAAGTCTTTAGACGACGCAATAAACGCAGCCGCGTCTATCTACGCACAAGAGGGATGGTCTCCTAACTCTCCAGTGGTTGTCTCACGTAGCTGGGAGTGGGCAAACGATACTGGAACGGTAGTGGAAGTGCAGCTGTGAGCTCACGCCTCATTAGATTTCTCTACACACCGCTAACAGCGCTACTATTACTATCCTGCACTAGCAGTAAAGAGATCGACACTATAGAGATCTCGCCTGACCTCTCCGAGTCTTACTTGTCGTGGATAAAAGACACTGGTGTGCGCAGATGGAACAAAGACGCAGTGACAGTGAGCATATCAGGAAGTCCTCAAAAGACAGATCTTGATGGCATAAAAGAGGCTCTGTACGAGTTCTCCTCAATACAAAACCTACCGGACTTAGTTCAAGTAAAGAGAGATGGAGACATAAACGTTCTCTTCTCGCCACGTAACTTATGGAAAGACCCCAAGTCGTCCTCATCTAAAGACACCAGCAACCCTGACGGCACCGAGGCCGGTTTGACAGTATCTAGCTGGAACAAAGATGGGTCTCTTCTCTCTGCGTCAGTCTACATAGATACAAACCTAACTCCCTCTCAACGTCGTCGAACAATCACACACGAGCTACTGCACGCCCTAGGGGCAGGCCACCACAGATGCCAAGGTGCCCTCATGTTCTCCGGACTTGATAAGAACCCCGATTGGAGACTCCCTCTCTTTGATAAGACCCTTCTTGAACTCTCATACAGCAAGACAATACCATCAGGAGCCTCTCGAGATCAAGTGTCTCGTGCTATCGTTATAACTCCCGGCCTAGCGTGCCCCTCTATGTCTTACGAATCCGTATTATCCGAGCAAGGCGAGCTCTGGTGTGCTAATAAACCTAAAGTTAGAGATTGTCAGCTAGCCAGCGCCGTATCACCTCCAGGTGCTGGTCTGACACACGCCTGGATTAAAAATGAAACACTCTACAGCTATAACCCGGAGATATACGAAGCTTTCGAAACCAAAGACGGCCGCCTCCTCTGTTTTACCCAAAGTACAGACAACCCGTGGGTTCAGTGTGAACTCACTAAAGAGGCAGAGATAACAAACCCTACCTTATGGAGTGACGGCTCAAAGGTGTCTCTAACTGCTCCTGTGGAAGCGTCAGGCAGTTGAGCCTCTAGCTTGTGCGCCGAGTGTGTTTAGCATGGATAGATTCTCCAACGGCGTGATGTCGATAATTAACGGTGCTTTCAGGGCAGTCAGCGAGCTGACGTCCCCTGTAGGGCTCTGTGTCGGTGTTAGCGCTGTCTGTCTTCTCTGGCTCTCTTTAATAGAGCTACACGAGCTAGACCGCATGGGGACTAAACCTTCAGTGCAGCAGCACTGAGATCTAATCTAAACAAACGACCGAGGAAAAATTTTACAGTGAGGTTCTTATGTCTTCTATCAACACGTACGCAGATGGCGCCCCTTTGGGCTCTTCGAGCGTTAACGTCTCCCATCCGCCTTTAATAGATCGCGTCACAAAGCAAGCCACCCGCATACGAAGCTTCGAGGGAGTGCGTGGTTACTCGCTACGCGCTCAGCTAGTCTCGCGCTACGTAGGGTACTGGCTAGCTCTGCTAGTCTGCTCTGCTGTGTCTCACTGGAGCTTTAAGGCTATGCCAGCATGGAGTCATGGTGGTGTCATGATGCTCTACTCCGTTTGTGCTATACTAGTAGTGGCCGTCGTCGGCACCGTTTTGTACGCCGAGGCCCGTGACGAGATCGTAAAAACGGCTAAGCACTACGCCATGGGTATCGTCGCTCTCCCGGGGGCTGGAATGGCTTTGTTTATGCGTACAGTGTCTACCGCTCTACAAGACGCGTCTTCAGAGGACATGTTCTTGTCTCTCTTAAGAGGAAACGCGCTACCTCTGATGTATTTCACGCTAGTGGTTGTACCTGTCTTTGTCTACGCTAAATACGTGTTCGGTGGTGTAAGGACTGCCAACCGTTCAGGACTTGCAGACGAAGAGTTCATGGCAACTTACATGCGTCAAGACGGCGCACAACGCTAAGCAGAACGCTAACTAAAACAGTCTCGATAGGTTCTCTAAAGCTTCGTCGTTGCGCTGAAGTGACTCTAGGTCACCGAGGGTCTGGTAAAAGCCAGGCAAACCCTCAATTATCTGCTCTAGGGCAGCTAAAAACTCGTCAGTGTCGTCTGTCTCTCTCAATCTGTGGCGCGCATTAGCCATCACCACAGAGTAAGATGCCAGCTTCTCAGCCGGCGGTAACAAAGCGTCTATCTCTGAGAAAAGGTCACGCAAGTAGGTCTCTTGTGGCGCTAAAAGAGATTCACGCTCAACTTTTAAAAAAAGTAGGCAAACAGCTCCAGCTGCTACACACAAGATAGACGCAATGACGATGAAAATCACTATCTGATACTGCCTTCACTGGCCCTAGCTGCACGCTAGAAACCCTCTGTCCGGGTGTAGATAGGCTCACCAAACGGCAAACACACTGTTCGACCGTCTCTTAGGTCAATAAACACCAGATCAGGGTTTCTCAGCAAAGTACACCCAGACACCAACACAAAGGACTGCACCCCAGGTTGGTAGACATACATCCCTGGTCTTATGTTCTCTGAGGTCTCTCTAGAGATGTGCCAATCCTCGCTACTCTCTAGCCAGGGAGCTGCAGTGGTCTCTTCCTCCATAAAAACACACTGTGCGAGCCTAAAGCCCAGTAGCCAATCTTCACACCCATGCATCATTCGTAGTTTTAATAACCCAGTTTCAATAACCCAGTTTCAATCATTTAAAGGAGCACACACAGTGAGTAACATGCTTTGGACGCCAGCTAGCAAACCTATAATGCTACCAGGACGCCCTACTCGTCGCGCCATCATTCGCCCAGATGGCCGTTCTCTAATGACTCCTCGTCAGTCGGGAGCCCCATTGGGCCCAGCTGAAGTAGATTACGATGACTTGTTTATCCACAAAACTTGGCGCGAGTACGAGTCTGAAAAGGCAGGTTCTGTGCGCTACATGATGTTTGAGGTATCCCAGAAAAACCCAGGTGAGAAAGAAGCACACCACTTTTATAAAGCCGTACGTATGCTGCGTCTAACACGCGTACCTCGTTGGCTTCGTCAGCAAGGTAGCGGCACTGGTCGTCACGGTTACACGCAGATGGCCTATGTTCTCTCAGCACTGCGTGAGCAGGGAGTTCTCTTTTTACAGGTAGTCGCAAAAACTCCTTCACACCCTCTGATATATGCATACGGCGTACAAGGAGTAGGCCAGACAGTGGAGGAAGCACAGGCGCGAGCCGATGAGGGTTTCGCTACTCTCAGAGCGCTTCTCGATGGTACGTTCCAGCAAATAGAGCACGCACCGTTGTCTCTCTCTGAAGCTGAGGACATCTCAAGGTACTCTAGCACCTGGCAGCACGTAGCTATGGCCCGCGGCCGTCCCCAGTTAGACTCTGCTGCTATCGGAGCTGGAGCCATACTTGACGGCAATCGCACGGACGTAGAGCAGTCGCACAACGCAATGGAGGCTTTCATAAGAGGCATGAGCGAGACCAAGAGTGGCTTTCTTCTCTCTCTCGTAACAGTTCCTCTACCAGTAGAAGACATGACTCTCGCGTGGAGCAACGTCACTAAGCGCTTATCTCTAGTTAGATCTGAGACTCACGGCAGCAAGAGCCTTAACTTCGGTATGGCTATACCTCTCTCTGTTGGCTCCAGCGGAGGACACAGCACCGGCGACACTCACACCTCAGGAACAAGTCACGGCACTAGCACCTCAAGTGGCACAAGTGACAGCCAAGGGACTAGTACGTCAAGCTCGGTGTCTGATGGTGTTTCTCATGGTCAGAGCACTGGTGCTAGCTCTACTTTAACTGAAGGAGAGAGTAGATCTCTCGGAGCGAGCCACTCAACAAGCGACTCTGTCTCAGACAGTCAGAGCGTATCTCAGGCAGACGGCGCGACTGTTGGTCGCTCCAGCAGTGATTCACACACTCAGACGTCAGGTATATCAGAGTCTCTCTCTACGTCCCAAGGGACAAGCACGAGCTTAACTCAGACTGAAGGCTCTTCAGCAGGGGTGTCTTCAGCTCAAGGCTCTACAGTAGGACAGAGCATATCCACCGGCGAGTCAAGCGGTACTAGCTGGTCTGGCGGCTCTTCGGTAGGTGGCGGTTCAAGCGCATCTAGCGGCTCTAGCAGCAGCTCTACTAACGGTACCTCAGCTTCCGAGGGTAGCTCATCTGGAGTAAACGGCGGCGTTATGGGGTTTGTCGGTGGTTCGTCTGGTTCTAACTCTTCTAGCGGAACAAGTAACAGCGCCACAGCTGGCACTACTAACTCAACAGGTTCTTCCAACTCATGGAGTTCGAACTACTCTGAAGGTTCTACAAGCTCATCTACCACCACAGCTGGTGCTTCCACTTCGAGTAGCAAGACTCTGACTGATTCTTTCGGCACATCATCTAGCACAGCCGCAGCTCTCGGTTCAAGCGACTCTCTCTCTAAAGGCGTAGGACAGAGCCTCTCTCTGGCCTCAGGAACTACATCAGGTGTCAGCGATTCAGTTTCGGCTACTAAAACAGCAGGAGTTACAAGCGGTATCTCTAAAGGCGTCTCTAGTGGCATGACAGACACTATGGGAACCAGCCAGTCTATGGCTAGAGGTGTGACAGAGTCTCTATCTACCGGCACTAGTAAATCCGTAACAGAGGGTGTCGGTTCCTCAGCAACTTCAGGAACAAGTCAGAGCGTAGGGTCAAACAGCGGCATAAGTGACGCTTACGCCGTAGCAATGAGCCGTCAAGTCGGGTCAAGCGGTAGCTTTGGTGTAGTGCCGTCCTTCGGTGTCTCTGTTGCGAAACAAACTTTAGATGCAGCCAAAGCCGTGATCGGCGACATCCTAGAATCAACTATGCGCCGTTATCTAGATGGCATCGAGGGCGGTGGCGGCTTTCTCTACCAGATGTTTTTAGTTGCTGAAGATAGAGAGACGTTAGTCTCAGGAGCCGGCTTGTTGAAAGCTGCGTTCTGGGGGGCAGGCACACACGCTGAGCGTGTCGCTCAGCCGTTCCACGTTATATCGGATCTCAAGCCTCTGTGCAACCAAGATGACGAGATGACAGATCAAGAACGCCGCCGTCTCTTATCACACGCCCAGGCTTTTACTTCGTATCGTCGTCGCGAACCTATCGCAGAGATCATAGAGCCGTTCATATACTCATCTTATGCCTCCTCTGGAGAGCTCTCATATCTCTGCCGCCCACCAGCTGCCGAGGGCCCCGGTCTTCTCGCTGTACACGATAGCGCACCTGTGTTGTCGATGCCTTCTGACCGCCAGAACAAAGAGATAACACTCGGCCGCGTGTTTAACGGCGAGCGCGCCCGCGTCTCTGAACTCTCATACGGTATAGATGCCGATGAGCTCACACACGTTCTGGTTTCAGGAGTAACTGGCTCTGGTAAGACCACCACACTGATGAGGCTTCTCTCAGAGCTCTCGCGCGTAAAACGTACTGTGGTAAAACCAGGACCACTTGGCGAGTTCCCAACAGAGAGAGAGGTTCCAGCTTCTATACTCGCTGTAGACTGGATGCGCAACATGCGCCACCTCGGTTCCGTCATAGAACCAGTAGCGTACGATCAAGACGGTAATCGAACTGGTCGTTTCCAGTTCTTCTCTGTTCGCGAACCAGATCTCGGTGCTTTCTGCTGGAACCCTCTAGCTCTACCAGACAAGCGTATGCACCCAGTAGAGTGGCTAAACGCCATGGCTGACAACATGGTAGCTTCTTGGAACCTGGGAGAGTTCGGCCGCTCTTTGATAGCAGACATGGTAGATAGGCTCTATAGAGCAAACCGTCTAGAGCCTTTCGAGCTCAGACCAGCTCGCGTAGATGATAACGGTGTTTTACTGCGAGGCCCTATAGTTTTAGATCCTGTAGATAGATCCGAGATACCTGATGAAGCCATCGGTATAGATCCAGCAACCGGCGAGGAGGTAGCGTCTGTTTATACGTATGCACCGCTCTCTCGATTAATCGGCGTAGAACACCTCGCCGTCATGGTAGCTGCAGAGCTTGAAGCAGCAGCGACAGTTGAGGGCGGTCGCCAGGGAACTAGCCTCCGAGACCGTCTGCAGAGCCTCTGGCGCCGCGTGTCTTACTTTGCACCCGGCGGCCAGCTATCGACTTTGATAACGTACGACGACAATCTATCAGAGAGGCGATGCCTATCGATAGACGACCTAGTAGACGTAGACGCCGGCCTAGTGTCTGTCATTGAGACAGACGGCCTTGACCTAGCTAACAGAAGGTTCGTTTTAGGTTCTGTGTTGCTAGCTCTCTACAGAACTGGCCTATGTCGCGGCGAGGGGTGCTTTAACCAAGACGGTAAAGGGGTTGGACTGACTGTGGTTCTAGAGGAAGCCCATGAACTGTTCGGCTCTCAAGGTGAGGATGAAGACGCATACTCTGTCTCTACAAGAACGGCGCTGTATGAGTCTATGCACAGACGTATAAGAGCGTTAGGCGCACGACTGATAGACGTTGTACAAAACCCTGGTGACATACCAGAGGCCGTGACCAGCAACACTTCCACTGTCATAGCTCATCGTACCTACGCTGAGGCTGACCGTAAGCGAATATTCTCGTTATTAAACTGGTCTAACATGATAGGGCAGCAGCTGCGCGAGTGGAGATGGCTAGGCGAGATGCCAGTTGGATATGCCATAGTGCGTCTTCACGCTAAAGAGTCTTATCTAGAGTCAGCTCCCGTTCAGATAGTGTCAGACGTCGCGTCTATGGGCCGCGTCTCAGACGAGCAGCTACGTCAAATGGCAGAGAACCGCTAACTAACAACATAGTCGGCATAATTATTAAAGCACTAAAGACGTGTATATTCTTTAATCGTCTGCACATAACAACTCACGAACCTGGTATTTTAGCCTTTCATCTAAATACTGCCTGTGACTTTCTTAGAGCAGCGACTCCAGGACTGTTGTGTTTAGTATTTGGTCGCTTTTTATATTAACTGTTTTTTGTCACCTTCTTGCTGGAAGGTTTAATGACTAAAACAGCCGCGGCTAGGTTCCGCTTCGATATGAGTTTGCAATTCACATCTTGGCAAATGTATTTTTCAATACACGCCGGTAGATTTTTCAAGAAGCGATCCCTCGCTTTTTTGACTTTCCTCTCTTTCGGAGAGTTGGTCTTTACTTTTTTCACTGCTGCCTTTTGAGAGGAGCGTCTTTACTGTTGGAATCTGATTCCACCCACAGTATTGATTACGTCTAATGTTCCCGGGTACGCCAGCAGAACATTTCGACGGCTAAAAAGCTAATCTTTACATTCTACCGCGCCCCCTTGGGAGAGACGTGTTCCTAGTTTGCCTCACTTAACCTTAACGGCAAGCCAAGCCTCTCCAAGGGTACCGGTCTAAGAGTCCCGTTTTTGAGACCCGTGCCGATGCTTTATGCGATAGGAGCGCACATGAACCAACCAATTTTCAGCCCAGGCGGACCAAACACCCCACCTTTCCCAGGTGGTTCCCCCGCCATGCCTCAGTTTCCTTCAGATAAGAAAGGACGTGGCAAAGAGAAGCAACCTAAAGCTCCTAAGTCTCCAAAAGCTCCAAAGGCGAGTCGCCAGACAAGCGCACGTTCTGAAGCTAGACGCACTGGTGCTATCGCTTTCGTCTTAGCTATTTTAGCCTCTGTCGGAGCTTTCGTTGTTCTCCGAGGCGCACCACCAGAGCCGACAGTTTTCGTAGTTAAAGCTAAAGAGCTCTTACAAGCAGGTGTCCCTGTTCAAGAGTCACAGCTTGTGATCACAGAGATCCCTGCTAGCGCTAAAGAGTCAAGCGAAGTGATCTACAGCACGTCAGAAGATCGTGTTCGTAAACTCATCCGCGGTGAAGTAGAAGCTAACACCAATACTCCTGGCGTTACTGTAAGTTGGCAGATCGTAGGTAAGCGTCCTAAGTATCCTGTCCTCACTGGACAGCAGATACGCTTTAGCCCTGTGTTCTCGGATGGTTTCGAACTCGCTCGTCCTCTTACTACAGATGAGAGATTGGTGACTGTCACGATAACACCAGACCGCGCCCTTCTTGGTGTGTTGAAACCAGGAGACACAGTAGACGTAGCTGTGCCCGTAGAGGAGACTGGAGAAGTTGCTGTAGATCCTTCATCCAGAGACGCTGTGGTTCTCGCCTACGGGGCTGAGATAGTCGCGACACAGAACGCTAGCTTGCTTTTATCTGCTACGTCTCGACAAAATGAACTTGGACAGGCTGCGTTACCTGGTGATCCTATCCCGACAGTCTATATTCTTCGTGTCTCTACGCAGTCAGCTTGGCCTATCATAAACGCAGACTCTAGCGGTAGAAAGATGTACCTGGTGCTGTCTAACTACGCCGGCATAGATTCTCTGTCCCCTAACCAAACAAGTCCGCAGTCTAGCTCGACGCCAACTACGAAACCAACAACAGCTACTACAACTGTTCCGTCTGGAGGCTGAGATGTCAAACTCTGACTTGCACGCTGCTGTTATAGGGGCGTCCGGCATGGCTGACGTGCTTGAACGCTCCGGTCGTTTTGAGACTGTGTGGCGATTTGACAGCATCTCCGCTCTTAAAAACGGCATCGGTTCTCTCTCTGCTGTCGCTACCAACAAGATAACTTTCCTCTTTGCAGATAATGCACCGAGCGGCGACGCTGACATAACATTGTCTGATCTTATCAGACGCCTGACGTCTCGTTCTTATCGTGTAGTCATACTCGAGTGCTCCCCAAACGCCCGTCTGATAGTAGACACAAACCCTAGTGCTGGTTTAATACCTCACCCAATATCTTGCAACATAGTCCTCGGTGCCTTATCTGAGAGGGGCGCTGGCGTTATACCTCCCGTTGAGGAACCATGGGCTTATCAGACACTAGATCCCAGCAACCAGCTCTCCTTATCCAGCCAGCCCGTAGCAGTGTCTAACCCTCTCTCTGACTTAGATGATGTTTTCGGAGACGTCTTTAACGGTCTCGCTCCGGTCACAGGTAACTCATCAGGGTCTACTCAGTACTCTGAGCCATCACCTCAACCTATTCAGGAACCCTCTGTTGCTTCTGGCTGGGAACAAACACCTTCTCAACCATCTCAGCCTCCCATGTCAGCACCTGTTGCTTCTGGCTGGGAACAAACACCTTCGCAGCCGACTCAAGAACCTTCTTTTGCGCCATCACCTCAACCTATTCAGGAACCCTCTGTTGCTTCTGGCTGGGAACAAACACCTTCGCAGCCGACTCAAGAACCTTCTTTCACGCCATCACCTCAACCTATTCAGGAACCCTCTGTAGCACCTGGTTGGGAGCAAACACCTTCGCAGCCGACTCAGCCTCCCGTGTCGGCACCTGTTGCTTCTGGTTGGGAGCAAACACCTTCTCAGCCATCTCAGCCTCCTGTGTCAGCACCTGTTGCTTCTGGCTGGGAGCAAACACCTTCTCAGCCATCTCAGCCTCCCGTGTCAGCACCTAACTGGAGCACATCACCATCTCAGCCTTCTAACACCTGGGATCAAAATCCAGCAAGTCCTGCAGCCTGGGGTCAAGCTGCACCGGCAACTCCGGCCTCCGCTCCTAACTGGGGTTCTAATCAACCTCAGGCTTCCTGGGGAGCAGACCAATCAAGACCGTCGCCAGCCCCGGCAGGTGTAGTTGGTGGCCGACGTGGAATCGTTATATCAATATGCGTAGCTAAAGGCGGAGCAGGCAAGAGCAGCTTAACTGTAAACATGGGTGTGTGGTTAGCGTTAAGACTAAGCCAGACGGGCCGCAAAGTCTGCATCGTTGACGCCAACTGGCAGCAAGCTGACGTCGGCAAACAGATAGGTGCGCACTCCCCAAACATCTACGACCTGGCTCTAGCTCCGCAGCACATAAACCCAACAGACATATACAGGCACTTGCTAGAAAAGCCTGAGTGGAACACACATTTCCTACTCGGTCCAGCCAGACCAGATCAGGCAAACCCTACGTGGATAACTCCGCAGCTCTACAGCAGATCTATAGACGCCTTGAAACAAGAGTTTGACTACATCTTTGTAGATACTCCCGTTGCAGAGCCTCACCACTCTCTCTTCTCAAACTTCATCTTGACAAAATCTGATTTCCTGCTCGTACCAGTAAACCCGAGCTGGAAGACGATCTACAACGCAGACACGTGGCTAGACGGCATCACAAAAAACACTTCATCTGCAACAGGTGGCGGCTTCCCTAAAAACCGCATCGGTATCGTACTAAACAGAGCAGAAGAAGACGTAAACTTTGATGAAGAGACGGTAGTTCGCGAACTCTCTTCGTGGCAGTATCTAGGTAAAATACCTGACAGCAAAGAATGGCGCCGAGCTGAAAACAACGGTGAGCTTATAGCAACCAGGAACCTGCCTGAGATATCGAGCGCCTTTACGTCGATACTTCATCGTATAACAGGTGAAGATGTGTTAACCGCGATAGCTACACAGCCTACAGCATCTCGTAAGAAAGGTCTCTGGGGGAGGCGTAAATGAGTGACAACCCTAGCCAGCACTGGCCTGGGACTCCACCACCTCCAGTGTTTGATCCTAACGCACCCACACGTCTACAGAGTATGCGTGACCAGATATATGGTCCTGACGCTGTTCCGTCGCAGATCGCTGGACCACCTATACATAACGTCTTTGATCCTCATCTAGTCGAGATAGGTTACACTCAAGAACTGTGGAGTTTAGTAGGACAGATTCTCGGTGTCGTGCAAAACCACGAAGACGTGTCACGTTGGGCCTCAAAGATGACGCTAACACGTGATAAAGACATTGACTTCACTCAACGAGATCAATTCACTCGACTCTTGACGCCTGTTCTCGCTAGGTACCCTGAGTATGCACAACTCCCGATGTTAAACCAGCTAATATCCATAGCCTACGACGAGCTCTTAGGTATATCAGTTCTAGGCCCTCTATGGCGAGACGATGAAGTGACAGAGATTCTGGTTGATGCCTGGGACAAAGTAGTGATAGAACGTCACGGCCGTCTAGAAGAGACAAACCCACCGATAAAGTTCAGAGACCCAGAACACGCCCGCAAAATAGCTAGAGATCTTGCTCTTAAAGTTTCAGACAGAGCCCTCACTCCAGCCAACCCGCTAGTTACAGCAGAGCTACCTGGAGCGCGTGTCGCCTTCGCTATAGATAAAGTAGTAAAGAGCGGACTCTCTGTGTCGATGAGAAAGTTCAGGCCTCTTTTAAACATGGATGGTCTCTTAAACATCGGCGCTCTTGACACGCAGATGCGAGATTTTCTAGCAGACTGCATCAAGTCTCGCGCTAACGTGCTAGTGTCAGGTGGTACAGGAACGGGTAAAACCACCATGATAAACGCCCTGTCTACTTTCATACCACACTCTGAACGTGTCATCACGATCGAGGATGCTTACGAACTAAAGATGGACACCCCTCACTGGGTTGCTCTTCAGACAAAAGAAGCTGCCTCAGCTGATGACGAAGTTGTAGTGACGATGGCTGACCTGCTAGTCACTGTGCTCCGCATGCGTCCTGACCGGATAATCGTCGGCGAAATCAGGGAACCTAAGGGCGCTTCCGTCATGCTTCAAGCCGCAAACACCGGCCACGACGGTACGATGACGACAATTCACGCCAACACCGCAGATAGGGCCCTTAACTTCCGTATGGTTGGCTTTGCTCGTACCGGTGCTGCCATGACGGCAGAGGTAGCCACAGCAGAGGTGTCTTCAGCTATAAACCTCGTCGTACAGGTCGTCAGAAGGGCTGGAAGAAGGTACATATCAGAGATAGCGGTTGTAGATCCATCCTGCATAAAAGACGGTTTAATTAAGCCTGTAACGATGTTCTCTGCCGGTTTAATAGACGGCTCTCCTATGTTTGAGCGTGTAGGTTACGTCCCTGCTTCTACAGAATTAGGGATGAAACTGGATGAACTGGGACTGTTAGAGAGATGGTCGCAATGAACACCATCGGTTTTATTCTAGGCACGTGTCTGTTGGTGGGCGGCAGCGCTTTCTTTGCTATCCGCTGGAGTCAGCTGTGGCGTGTAGAGGCTAGAAAAACAGAGCTTCAAAGAAGACGTGAAGAGATCGACTATCAGACGGCTCTATCTACTAGACAGTCTCTCAAAGAGAAGACAAAGAAAGTTTTCTATGACTACGGCTGGGAAGGTGATGTAACTCCTTTACTAATGGTCTCAGGTGTGCTTTACCTCGTGATGGTCTCTGTCCTCTCTATCATAGGGGTACAAGGAGCACCACGTGCCATCTTGGCTTTACCTGCCTCTCTATTGATAGTTGGAGCCATTAGCGCAAGCGCGCGCAACAAGAAAAAGAGAGTCTTCAATAAGCAGCTAATGCAAGCCCTCGACTTGTTTGCTGCGCAGTTAAAGTCAGGTCTCTCCTCAGTTAGAGCCATGGAACAAACACTCCCAAGCCTGCCTCAACCACTAAGAGGAGAGCTAGCTGGGGCTTTAGAGAAGTACCGCGCATCTGCTAAACTAGGTGACGCTCTAGCAGAGGTTCAAGAGCGTTTCCCATCCCGCGCGATGCAGATGCTGGTTGTGTCTGTGCGCATCGACGAAGAGCGTGGCGGCCGTATGGCAGACGCACTAGAGCAGGCTGCAGACAACGTCCGTAAAGACTTTGAACTAGGCGCAGAAGCCCAGGCGGAGTTGTCTCAAGAGAAGGCACAGTTTTATGGTATAGTTTTCATTCTTGGTGTTTTCACTTATCTAACTTTAGTAAGAGCCGACGAGAACACTATGAGAGCATACACTACAATGCCTGGTCTGGCCGTGATCGTCATCGCCGCTAGCAATGCGTTGTTTGGAATATTCCGCACACTCAGGGTCTTCTCTAAGGCTAAGGGGGACATATAATATGCAGGCTGTAATTATAGGGTTCCTTCTTCTAGTTTTCGCGACACTGTTTAGCGCCTGGGTGCAGATAAACAAATCTGAGGACGCACCAGCTCCAGAGCCTGGTTTAAATCCGGTAGCAAGGCAGATCAGCGCCACTCGTTCCGTGCGTGACGCAGCTCGTTCTCGCGCCTTGTCTGGTCTGCGTGATAAAGTATCAGCTTCTGGCGCGTTCGGCGGTAATTTTGAAGCTTATCTCTCAGCGCAGATGGCTTCTCTCTTGGTCGGCGGGGCCATATTTCTCGTCGTTGCACTCAGCCCTCTAGCTGGCCTCTGGCGTATAGCGCTACTGCTTCTCGGTTTTGGCATATCTTTACTTCCTTACAACTCAGCTACAAAGAACGCCGGCACAAAAGCCGCCAAGACAGCAGCCGAGCTGCCTGAGTTTGTGCAGATGTTACAGATACCTCTAGCATCAGGTATGAGCGTCGAACAGGCCCTTCGTTTCACTACGCGCTTTCATGAGGGCATAGTTTCCGCAGAGGTAAACTGGCTTTTAGATATTCTTCAATCCGGTACTATGAACGACGCAGATGCCTTTGTTGAGGCAGGACGCCGTCTTGGCACATCTGAAGCTACAGCCTTCTTTAGCACTCTCGGGCAAGCGCACATCGAGGGCACAAAGGTATCAGAGACTCTAGAGAAGCAAGCCGAGTCTCTACGTAACCAGTATCACCAGATACGTCGTGCTAAAGTTAAAAAAATGCCGATCACGTTGATTGTGGCTTTCGCTGTTCACTTCATGCCTTTACTGTTTGCGTTGGTGATCGTTCCAATGATGTTAGGACTTAAGGGGCTGGGGTGAAAAGGCGCGCACGGCGTGCCTCCGCCATGATCGAGTTCGTTATTGTGTTCCCTATCGCAATGGCTTTCTTGATGCTCTCTATAGACGTAGGTAGAGTGTATATGACTGCAAACTCACTGCAGCTAGCCACTAGCCGCGCCGTGAGAGCTGGTGCGATATACGGCGCAGCCGGTAAAACACCTCAAAGCGAGACCCAGCCGTGTGTTTCTTACCCCGGTTCTGTACGGGAGGATTACGTAGTACTAGATACTTTCTGCTCAAGTTTGTACAGTCTCCCAGGTGGCGGTTCAATCATTAGTGGCACTACCAGGTTAAAAATATCAGGAGGCCCAGGTGAGACACAGATTTGTTCTAAGTCAAACCCTAACATTAAGATAGAAGCCACAGTGTCAGTAGCTTCTATGGTTCCTGGTGCCGGCGCTCTTTTGTCAGGTGGTTCTAGCGACTCAACCCTACCAGGTTCCTGGTCAGTGTATCTTCAATCAGCCGCCGTGTGTGAGGTGGTGACAGAGTGAGGTATAATAAAAGACGGAGAAAAACAAGAGCCGCAGTTCTGCTTGAGTTTGTCATGACTATACCTTTCACGCTCGCTCTCTCTATGTTTATAATGGATGCTGGCCGAGCCTACTTAGCTGCCGGTTCTTTAAATGACGCCACGTGGCGCGCCGCTAGAGTAGCTGCTGCAGTAGGCGGCACTGACGTTTTAAACACAGACGGCCAGTCATACGCCCAGGCTGCTTTTAAGGAAGTTATAAAAAACGCGCCCGGTACTATAGAAAGCAGCACACCTCCCGAGCTCATAGTGTTAGAGGGCGGTTCTTGTGTTGTGTATAAGACAGACGCTCCTGGTAGCTACTATGTTAAAGTCACAGGTTCTGCTACTGTGCCTTCCTTCACGAACAGTATTTTAAAAGGCCTGGGGTTTGGCGCTCTTGACACGTGGGTTATTAGGTCTGCTGCAGTGGCAGTGTGCGAGAAAGATAAGCCATGACGTCACACCGCGCTTTTAGACGATACAGAAGAACCAACATGAGAGCGGTGATGCTTCTGTGGTTTTGCATGGTCTCTCTACCAGTCACTTTCTTTATAGGTATAATCTCAGTTGAGTACCAAAGGGTCTTAACCGGCTCTAGAGCAGCCCAGAGCTTAGCCGAGACCTCAGCTAACGGCACTCTCGCTCTTCAGCAGATACCGTATGCCGGGGGCGGCGGAGCACTGGTTCCGTTTGACGTCGACAACGTAGGAAACAGAGACGCCACGTACGTAGATCCTACAACCGCCAACATGGTTGTCAGACGTACGGTCGACGAGTATTTCAAAGCAATACGCGAGAACGCTGGCCCTTCTCTCTTTGTACAAAACGGGGATGTAAGGGTTTTTGTATACAACAAAATAGACGACCCTAACACCGGGGTACCAAACGGCAAACCAGTGAGAGTGCGTGTCGAGGTACCGTATCGTGTGGTACCTGTCGGTTTTGTGTCTATCACAGAGTTTCTCATCGGCGAACCCACAAGCTCAGCTTTCTCTGGTGTTGCGGTAGGAGAGGCCTACATATGTGAGCCTGACGCCTCTTACACGCCGACTTACGGCGATGTGTGCGTAAAACCCGGCTCTGTCGATTAGCATATCTCCAGCTTTAAGGTTGAATACTACGTCAGGGCTGATAAAGTGTCTCTGGCAGTAAACAAACTATAAGGAGGCCGACATGCCACAAACTGCTGTGCTCGAGCCTTTCTCGAGCCACATACCCTCATACCCTTCAGACGCTCCTCAGTGGGGCGACGATCTGCTAGAAGCAGAGGTTGAGGGGGTAGCAAACGAGCTGCGCCGACATCTGGTTGCAGCTCTCTTGGCGTCTAGACAACCGCCTCTTGACGGCCCTGAAGCTGTAAAGAACGCAGTTTTAGCCGGCGAGATTCTCCCATTAGCACGTAAATGGAGAGCTTACGCTCTCGATTCGCGTAAGCGAATAGACGTCAGACCGTGGCGCGGTGGTGTAAAGACGAGAGTCTGGACAACTAAGCGCGTACCTACAGCCGAGGCTCTCAACGCACATCTACCTCTCTCTGAGGGCGGGTGCTACTTGATAGTCTACGGAGGTTCTTCATCGATTCTTAATGTTAGAGATGATAACGGCCGGTCTGTACCAGACGACGTAGCTGAACTAAGTTCACAGCTCGCAGTGTGCGACGTGATCGGATGGAATCAAAGTGATGCATCCGGTATCGAGATCTGGTCTCTCAAGGCCGGTTACTCTTGCGTCGGAACTGAGAGCTCAGAGATGGATCCTGATGTGCTGCGTGACTCTAAAGTTGCGCAGCTTCAAAGCCCAGAACCGGCAGTATCGTCGTCTTCTACAGCTTCTCTAGTCCCTCTTGACAAACTCATCCCAGGGTGGCTCCCATCTGACCCCTCAGACGGCGAACATCTGATAAACGCTGACAATCTAAGCGATACCGCTGAGTGGTTTAAACGCCACATAACAATAGCTGTCCGTAGTGGAAGTGATGTAACGATCACTAACCCCATGGAGGCTCGCGAGCATCTCACAGAACGTCACTTGAAACCAGAACCAGGAAAGTTCACCACTTGGGTTCTCGATTCCACCAGGAAAAGAGAGATGTACCCGTCAAAGTGGGGGATGACAGCAAAGAGAGTCGTCTCAGACGGCCCGCCGACACTAGACCTGCTTCATAAGAGAGCTCCGCTGCCTTACGGCGGTTGCTATCTCGTGATATGGTCTGGGGATTCACGTAGCGCAACGTTCGCAAACAGCGATGTTGCTTCACTGCTTGATTCTCAAGAGGTGGCTGACGTTTGTGCGTGGGCTGGAGGTAACTTCACGTCCCTTCGTGCAGGTATGACGCTCTTTACAGACGGATCTGTCGCTGGAGTTAAATCTGGCGTAAAACCAAACCCGAAAAACAGTGCAAACAGGAAGGAAGCATGAGCAGAGAAACCATTGCACAACACATAAGCACCCCCATACCGGGAGTGCTCTCCAAGCTTAAAGCCGAGAAGAGCGGCGAGCTTGAACCCACATTAGAGCAGCTTTGCATGATCAGAGATGGTCTGTTTAGCATTAACTCTCTACAAGACATAGCCGCACAGACGGGTCTTGAGGTACGTCAAGTTCTTGACTTGATAACCAGCGTGGGTCAGTGGGCAACACAGGCTCGTTCGTTCGGCGGCGCGGAAGTGACGTGGGATGACGAGTTTGCAGCCTCTAATAACAGTCAGATCCCTCTTTTCCGCTTGCCTTCCGGGCAGGTTGTAAACGGGATGACAAAAGCTGCTGGTTCTGCAACACGTGAAAACACACGTGAGATGCGAGAACAGATTGAGCGTAAAGCCGACGAGATATCCTCACTTGAGAGTCTCGTACAGCACTGGCTAGATAGATCTCAAGAATCTCTTGAACGTGCCGAGCGTGCCCGTAGCGACAAGTCGCGACAGGCTCATCTCGACTCGCAAAAAGAGCGTCTTGAAAAGTCTGTTAAGGCTCAAAAGCGACTCGACACAGCCAGAACGTCCATGGACAAGCTATTGCAAGACCGCGCCCAATTGGGAGTGATTCTGCACTCAAGTTTCCGTGACGCTCTCTCGATTAAGGACGTGAGAAAGAGTGCCGTGATGATCATGGTCGCTCATCCTCAAGACCATGATCTGGCGCGCTACTTGCAACGTACTCGCAAGACAGGGATGCTGCTCTCTTATGAGCACGTCACTCTCGTGTGGATGTTTGCCAAGATGGGGAAAATTGATGGTCTTCCATTGATAAATCCCAAGAGCCGCGGCTTGTCAAAGTGTCTCTATGAAGCTTACGAGCTTCTGGAAACCGGTCGTTCTGACGCGATGCGCTCTCTCTTGGTGCTCTCAGATTCTGATAGTACTCTCGATGAGATGCGTACAGCTGCAGTTATGGCTCGCACAGTCTTCCCTGGTCTCGCAGGTAGGTTCGTCTCCGCTCTTGATACCGGCATAGATAAGCTGGTTGATCGTGAGCGTTCGTACCTCCTTCGTCACCTCGAGGTGTCTTGTGAGAGTCTCGCAGTTGAGTCAATCGCTCGTCTCTCTGAAGATCAGGTGCTCAGAATCTGTCGTTCGGCAGGTCTGCACACTGATGGATCTTCAAGAGTAGAAGAGAGCTCAATCCGTAACAGACTCTTGCAGCTTGGACTGGTAAACGATACAGGTAAGCTCCTGCCTCTTGGTGTAAAAGCCGAGCGTCAGGGTTACTCTGATGAGTTCTGGCAGGCTGTAGATCGCTGGCGCGATGGTGACCTTGACTGGGACGCTGAACTACTTCCGCTTATGCGGTAGCCCTACGGGACCCTCACGGGTCCCGATTTATAAACCCGCCCCCATAGTGTTCTCAACCATAAAGACACTGGGGCCGACACTTTACACGGAGGATACCATGAGCAACGGATTAGTTGATGTTTTTAACCAAGATCGAGGCTCGCAGAAGATCTTTGCCTTGATGGAGGACCCTAACGTCCAAGACATCAGGTGCAACAACCACAAGACTCTGTTCTTCGTAGACCACGAGGGTTCAAAGAGCATAACTGGTTTGTTTGCAGGTAGAGCCCAGTACGAGTCTTTCATAAACCAGCTACTTCTTCTGACAGACGTCGGCTACAAATCCCTCGATGACGTTAAATCCTCTGTGGTTGAGGGCTCCTTCAGACCAGATCGTACAAAGATTCGCGGTTCTATATTTGTAGGCACGTCAGATGTAACCAGAGGCGAACCGGTTTTAGTTATTCGTAAACAGCCCGTCCGCGCACTAACGCTAGACGATCTTCTAGGACAGCACATGATGAGCCTCGACATGCGTCTCTTTCTCCAGCAGGCCGTACAAGGTCGTTTAAACATGTTAATAGCTGGAGGGTCTGGTGCCGGTAAGACCACAATGGCTAGAGCTCTTGCTTGGTTCATCGACCCAGCACAGCGCGTGGTGACCTGTGAAGACATCGAGGAGCTACACCTAGATGAGAATCTGCCGAACGTAGTTGCTCTCACCTCCTACCGTGAGCTTGACGAGCGCGGTTCTTTAGTGCGTGAAGAGACTCTCGAGAACCTTGTCCGCCACGCCCTCAGAATGCGCGCCGATCGCATCTGGGTAGGCGAGACCAGAGGCCGCGAGGCTTACGCGCTAGTTAAAGCCTGTCTGTCAGGACACGACGGCTCAGTGACCACACTTCACGCCAACTCAGCTTCTCAGGCCATAAAGCAGCTAGTCTCTTACGTAATGGAGTCTGGTATGACAGAGGAGGTCGCAAGAGATCAGGTCTCTCAAGCCTTCCATCTCGCGGTTCAGATTCAGCAAGTCAAACTCGGCCGCAGAGTAGTAACAGAGATAGTTGAGCTAGAGAATGTGCGCGAAGGTGGCGAACAGCGCAGAAACGACCTATGGCGCTACGATTTTGCAACAGACACCCACTTGAGAGTTGGAGCACCAAGTCCTCGCTTACGCGCCGCTCTCGAGAGAGGCAATGTAAACATAGTAGATCCAACTATGATGTTCTCAACCTGGGGCCAAGACCCTCGCGGCTGACCTCTTCTACCGCGCCTATCAAGCGCCAACAGTGCTTGTTGTGAAGATTCGCCACTACCTCAAACCTCTCTTAGTTTCAGTGCCTGTTTTAATGCTCGCTCTGTTTGTCATAACCGCCGCTTCTCTAGGGAAGTCATCTAAGGACACCACACGCTACACCCCTAGAGAAACTATTCATCTTCTCTCATCTTTAACCTCCAAAGAAGACCTAGCAGCTTTAAGGCGTGTTTTGCTCTCACAGAACGAGCCCTGGGCGCAGCTCACAGTCCAGATTCTAGATAGCAAGTCACCTAAAGACGCAGCCGAGGCTCTCAGTAAGATAGAACCATCGATTAGTAATATCATGCCCTCTCCCACTATTCAGATAGTACCTAACGTCGCACCTTATCTAACCCCCTGATTCTCTTTTTTCTGGCCTCTCTGCCGCAAAGGTGTTTGAGCACAAACAACACGAGGAAATTCTATTTTAGGAGACTTTTATGAAATCACGTATATTTGCATGTCTGTTGTCTATTCTCTGTGCGTCAGCACCCGCTGCCGCCTACGCTCAAGACTCCACACCTCCCTCTGTCCCGACTAAAGAGCGCTCGTCTGTAGTCACATCAACCACTACCCCGTCAAGTCACGCCGCGATGGCTTCCACTTACGCCGACATGAGAGCAAGGCTCCTCTCTGAGTATCAATCGCAGGGCGCAGACCCATTACTGCTCTCTTCTTTAGCATCACTACCAGCCGGTCAGAGTTTCTCGCAGGCCTGGAGCACTCCTCAAGGAGTAACTGGCGCTGTGGCCTCTGCGGGTGAAGTGTGGGCCACTGAGTTTGCTAAAAAACGATCAGATATGCTCACTAGTATGGGAGTATCAGCAGACGTCGAGGCCTCAAGTCGTGCCATGGGCGCGCTCTTGGCATCAGCTAGCGAGGAACTATCGAAGTACCTACCGTCATCCTCACTATCTGTCTCAGCTTCAGGTCCTGCGTGGGAGAGCGCTCTTGCCAGAGCTGCTAAGTCTGCTGCAGACGTCTCTAAAGCCAAGAACTTCGACCCTTGTCTAGCAGACATGGTATCAGCTGCTGCTGGTGTGACGACAAAGAGCTCATGCCCGTCAGGTTCGTCAGCTTGCAAGGCTCTGGGATCTTACTACTTCGACGCGTTAAAGATGGATTCAAACGTAACTGGTGTTCTCCCTCCATCGGAGTTTAATCAGTTTCAGCCGTGGCTGCGTGACGCTCTAGGAAAACCTTCCTCCTCTTCTTCGTCTGTCGTTACTGGACCTAAGCCAGGTTGCGGTGCCACCGACGCTGTCTCTCAGACAGCAAAGATAGTGTTGCCTGGTGCGTGGTCTAGTTTAACTACCGGAAAACCACAGAGTCAGTCTTCACAGAACAGCATACCATCTGGTTGGGGCGCTCTAAGAGATTAATTCTACCGACCAGTTTTTAAACAAGCTGCACGTCAAACCCGCAAAGACTCGTGATAGAGCTTTCTAAAGCAGGCGAAGCAACACACCCTCGTTGCGTATTACGGCCTTGTTGCGTATAGACACAGTATTCTTGCGTTTTGCCGCACATCCAATAAGTACGCAAAACCCTAGCGTCCCAGTTGGGTTGATGGCTGTATGCGGAAGATAAAGTTAAGTCATTTAGTGAAATAACGGCATATTAGTATAAATCGACGCCTTGGGCGCCGGGATTGTGGCAAAAACATTCACCACTTCACACAGTTACTCTCATCCTCAATCGACACCGCGGGCGCGGGGCTTATGCTCTCGGTGACTACTCGGATTTCTCTCCGTGCGAAAAAATACTGAAGTCAAGGTTACCCCAAGCGGGTCTCTCTTCAGTCTGCTCTGGCTGAACGTTCTCTGACGTTTCTTTCTCGTCGGTTTTCTCAGGCAGTGCCGCAAATTTGCGTAGATGCTCTGCCACGTTATGTGGTCGTGGTATAACCACGATCAGAGACAGGATACCTGCGCCGATGATAACCAGAGCCAAATGGGGCGTTAGATTCGCCACGATAGACTCCTTTGTCCTCATTAAATTCTAAGTCTTAAACAGACTCACTACACCTTGTGCGCTCTCATCTTTGATGAAAGTAGCGGCTGGCTTTATACCGAGAGGGAAATATGGCAGCAGCTACCAAACCTAGAAACCCAGCGCAGCGAGAGCCAGTGAAAAACAACGCCAACGTTTCAGGTGACACCGTCTCTGAGCAGCAGATAGAGAAGTGGGTCAAGCGCTCCTCCTTAGGTAATCTCTCAAGCGTCTCCTCGCTCTCTGCCTACACCCGACGCATGGAGCAGTATCCTCAGCTAAAGGCCGCCGAGCAGATCGAGCTAGCTTACGGCGTCAAGGCCGCCCGTGCAGAGATAGAGAAAATCCAGTCTAAGAAAAAGCCAGCAGCCTCAGATGAGCGACGTATCAGAGAGCTGCGCGCGTATGTTGATAAAGCTTCAGAGACCTTGGCTGGCAGCTCTTTCCGTCTCGTTCTTCTCATCTGTAGAGAATTAGCAGAGGAGCGCCACGGTAGAGAGCGTGCTCTTGATGTAATGCCCGATCTAGTGGGCGAGGCTAACGTCGCTTTAGTTGAGGCTATAATGGATTTCGATGTTGAGAGATGTCCTCTATTTGCAACTTACGCAGCTCGCGTTATTAGAGATAGAGTACGCGCCCTATTAGGACGAGATGGTGCAATAAGGCTGCCTCCTTCCTGGAACAGACTTAAGAGAATAGCAGCTGTGCGTATTCCACAGCTAGGCTCTGAACTTGGAAGACCACCGACTCGCGAAGAAATTTATAATGATCTTCTCGCGCGTTGTTTAGCGTGGGCAGAATCCAAACTGACAGAGGAGCAGGCAAAGCTCCCGAAGAAACAACGTCTTGATGTCATGATGGCCAAGCTACGTAAGCAAGGTATGATAGGTGCGTTAGATTCTCTAGACGACGTCCTTCAGGCTTCTCAAGGTACCGCTAGTCTAGATGCCACTGTCTCTGACGACGGTGGTGCCACTTTAGGCGATATGATGTCCGCTGAGGCGTCTTCCTCTCTTCTGGATGATGTAGAACATGATGAGTTAAGAGATCTGTTTGCCAGGGTGCTCTCTGGGCTTGACGAGAGAGAGCGCCGGATAGTTATAGCACGCTACGGACTTGACGGTTCTGAGCCGCGCACCTACGTCGAGATAGGTGAGGTCTTCGGGGTGACTGCCGAGCGAGTTCGCCAGATAGAGCGCGCCGTGTTGGGCAAAATAAGAGAGGGAGATCACTCCGGCAACCTCTCTGCTTTCCTGTACCAGTAACACTTCGGCTCTCTAAAGTATAACTAAAATCTAGAACACAGTTAAAATCTAGAATATAGCTAAAATCAAGAATATAGCTAAAATATGGCTAGCAACCCTTTAGAGAGATTCGTTCTCATACCCACTGGTGTGACGAGACTATCTCTGTGTCAAACCCTATAGAGAGCATCAAGGCGCAGATAAACTCCATCGAGAGCATTCGCTCCAGAGTGTCTCTCCCATCTGGTCGTCTCGGCTACAAGGGACCTCAAGACTCCAGTTTCTCTGATGTTCTAAACAACGTCTCAGGCTCTGGCCGCGTCTCATCTATGGGTCTAGGCAACCAAGATCTCAGTGCTTTTGGTTTAAGAAGCACGCCTAGCATGCCTCAAGGAGCCTGGGCCGACAGGGCTCGCTCTTTAGGTAACGGCCGTCTAACATCAGACATGCTAACACCCATCTCTCAGTCCGGCCACCGCCTTGCACCCTTTGCTGCCAGAGACTGGGATGCTCTAGTTCAGTCTGCTGCTGCAGATGGTGTGGCTATAAAGATAACTGATTCTTACAGAAATTTTGATCAGCAAGTAGATCTGGCGTCACGCAAGGGCCTATACGAGCTAGGTGGATTAGCTGCAGTACCAGGAACCAGTCAACACGGATGGGGGATGGCGGTTGATGTAAACGTCGACGACGACCCTCGAGTTAAAGAATGGCTCAATAACAACGGTCATAAATTCGGCTGGGTCAGTGACGTAGCTAGAGAGCCTTGGCACTACGAATGGCGCCGTTAACAGGCCTTTTATTCTTTTTTAAAATTTTTTGACAAGACCCTTGCAAATGGGTGTGTCCAGTTGGACCGTTTAATATGCTTCGTCACCCGGCGAAGTGGCCCTATCAACCAAGGATGGGTCAAACACTTTCACGGAGGAGGATCCACCAATGAGGATCAACAACAATGTGTCAGCTCTAAACGCTTATCGTAACACGACTGCGTCGAGCTCGTCACTTTCCAAAACCCTAGAGAAGCTCTCTTCGGGTTACAGAATCAACAGGGCCAGCGATGACGCTGCCGGTCTCGTAGTGAGCCAAGGGCTCCGCGCGCAGATCAGCGGTCTTCGTACAGCAGTTCGTAACGTGCAAGACGGCATCTCCGTCGTGCAAACGGCAGAAGGCGCCCTGAACGAAGTTCACAGCATGCTTAACCGTATGCGTGACCTCGCAGTCCAGTCGGCTAACACCGGCGCCAACGATGCCACGGCTCTCGTGGCAGCTCAGGAAGAGATCGACGCTCTTGTAGCAGAAATCGATCACATCGGAGCTGAGACATCGTTCGGCACCTCGAAGCTATTTGACGGTTCTTACGCCGCCAAGAACTTCCAGTTGTCACAGGCTTCAGGCGACGTCTACGCGCTGACCATCGGAACAATGGACGCTGCGGCTCTCACCGTAAACGCCCTAACGATGAGCACCGCCGGCGCAGCCATCACCGCTATCGACGATGCGATCGCTGAGATCTCGAGCCGCCGCGGCGAGCTCGGTGCTCTTCAGAACCGCTTCGAGTCAATGGCAAACAACCTGCAAGTTGGTATCGAGAACCTCTCAGCCTCCGAGTCACGCGTCCGCGACGCTGACATGGCGATGGAGATGGTCTCTTTCACCAAGGGCCAGATCCTGCTTCAGGCTGGTACAGCGATGCTCGCGCAGGCCAACTCGGTTCCCCAGACCGTCCTCAAGCTCCTCCAGTAAGAGCTGGCGGGTTTACCCGTCTCGAGGTGAGACACCCCGGTGCGAAAGCACCGGGGTGTTCTCGTATACAGACAAAATATAACAACTCTATAGCAATCATCACCGCCCATTAAAATCACCGCCCATTAAAACATTAGAGTCACTTCACATCTAACTTCTAAATATTCCGCAGCTAGATCTAACTGCTGTTAGCAAAAGAGCCCGAGCTCAATTATAACAAAACATCAAACGTTTTAAATGCTACACCTTCTCAGTTAGTGTAGCTACTAATCAAGACTATAGCGCCTCACTGTCAAGCTTGATTGACACCACAGCGTTTAAACAGCGCCTGAGTTTAAACAGCGCCTGAGTTTAAACAACGTCCGAGTTTAAACAACACAGACGTACTCACCAACGCAACGGGTGAGACTCTTTAAAGGCGTGCGATCTCCGTCTAATGTTTCTGGCTACCTCTAATCGCACGCTACATAAACAACACTACTACATAAGCAACACATCACACAAGATCGACATCTCAACTAACGCGTAAACTCACACCGAGATCTTCCCTCAGATTCACTGCAGTGTTCTAGGCGTCTGTAAAGAGAGAAGCTGAGAGAGCCTCAGATGACAGGTTCCCCCACCCCTAGACCATGTTAGACAGTTAGCTAGCCTCATCCTGCTGGAGCTTTAGCTTATTTTTAAAGGGTTTTAGCCTATTTTGTGATTTTTGCGATTATTCTAGAAAATTATGCCACAAACCAGTTTCGCTGTCTGATAACCCGTTCCGATACTCCAAATGCGGCGCGCAAGCACCGTGCCTTTCTAAATAAAAGGCGTACCATCGGTCACGCGACATAAGTCGCAGGATAGTCCAACAGGAAAAAGCCAGGAGGCAAACATGAGAATCAATAACAACATCGCGGCTTACAACGCTTACCGCAATGTCTCGGGAACAAACAGCGCAATGAGCAGGAGCTTGGAGAAACTATCTTCAGGTAACCGCATCAACCGCGCCGCCGACGACGCTGCCGGCCTTGTTATCAGCCAGAAACTGCGCGCTGAGGCCTCTGGTCTCCGTACCGCAGTTCGTAACGTACAAGACGGTGTGTCTGTCGTTCAGGTAGCTGAAGGCTCACTGACAGAGATCCACAGCATGCTTAACCGTATGCGTGACCTCGCAGTGCAGGCAGCTAACACTGGTGCAAACGACGCTACAGCAGTCTCTGCCGCTCAGGCTGAGCTTGACGCGCTAGTAGCAGAGATCGACCACATCGCCTCTGAGACACAGTTTGCTGGCGTTAATCTTCTAGACGGTACATACACAACCAAGACTTTCCAGGTTGGTGCTGCCTCTGGTGACACAGTTTCTGTGTCAATCAACGCCATGAGCTCTACTGCCTTGACAGTAAACTCACTCACACTCAACAACGCCGCTACGGCTATCACAGACATCGACGCAGCTATCGCTGCCGTGTCAGCTGAGCGCGGTAGCCTCGGTGCTCTTCAGAACCGTTTTGAGTCAATGATCAACAACCTGCAAGTGTCTGTAGAGAACTTGACAGCCTCTGAGTCCCGTATCCGCGACGCCGATATGGCCTCCGAGATGATCACATTCACTCGCAACCAGATTCTCCAGCAGGCCGGCATGGCCATGTTGGCACAGGCCAACTCGGTTCCCCAGACCGTCCTCAAGCTTCTTCAGTAGAATTTACTGGACTATCCTGGAAAAAGCCCTGGCTTCGGCCGGGGCTTTTTCTATTACGCAAGAAACATCATGGGTGTTTAGCTACTGGTCCGAGACTGATGCAGTAAGAGATGCTCGACTCACGATATCTTAAGTCGAGTATCAGGGAGGATAAAAGTGGCAAACGTTACATCTGCAATCGGCGCCGGCATGGGCTCAGGCATAGACGTCAACGCCGTCATTGACGCTACTATGGCAGCAGAGCGTCGTCCGATTGACGTCCTCTCTAGAAGGCAGTCTGCAACCAAGGCTCAGCTTGCGGCTATCTCTAACATAAAGTCTAAACTCGATGCGATGCGCTCTGCAACCTCAGGTTTAGCAGAGATAAGCAGTGTTCTTAAATACACAGGCACCACTAGCGACGACACCATAGCGTCAGTTAAGGCAGCAGGCTCTAAAGTAGATGCAGCTACTTTGAGTTTTAAAGTAACCTCAGTAGCGTCAACACACATTCTGCGCTCCACAGGTACAGCACTCAGCAGAACCGCAGCTGCTGGCGCAACTACTGAGTCTTTTCTTGATGTCGTGAGAGGCACAGAGACTCTAGGTATAAAGAGCTCCAGAGCGTCATCTAGTGCCACTGCGTCAGACCTTGAGCTATCTGTAACGCGAGCTACTGCAGCAGCTGCAGTAACGGGTGGTCCCGTCGGTGCGTCTAACGTTATCAATGGATCTAACGACAGCCTCACACTAACCCTCGGGGGCTCTACTACCACCGTGACTCTAGCTCACGGGACTTACGACAGAGCCGGACTCGTGTCTGCTGTAGACGCAGCTCTCGCTTCAGCTGGAGCTAAAGCTGAGATCTCTGGTACCTCCATCAAGATTAGCTCAAAAGCAGAGGGGTCTAGTGCTACTCTATCGCTAGTCTCAGGTACCGCTCTAGCCTCTATAGGACACTCCGCAACCGGTGTTTTAAACGGTTCTGACGGCTCGGTGCGCATAAACGGCACTGACGCAGTAGTGTCACTCGCCTCAGACGGCGCTACGGTGTCTGTAGGAGATCACACTTTGACTTTAAGTGGCGGTCTGCGTGTTGGTTCCACTAAAGGAAAGACCGTCTCTACAGGTACTGGTTCAATAGATGATGTGGTCTCTGCTATCAACAGCGCCTCAGTTGGTGTTAAGGCTGCAGCAGTCTCAGTGGGGTCTGGAGCTTGGCGTCTTCAGGTCCAAAGCAGCTCATCTGGCCTCTCTGGCAACGTCGGAGTTGATGGAGAAGCATTTGATTCTCTAAGCGGTATGGCAGTTGCCGCAACCGCCTCTGATGCCAAGATAACCATAGGTTCCGGTTCCGGTGCTTACACCATCTCAGATCCAGATGGTGTCTTTACAGGAGTGGCTGACGGCTGGAGCATCACGGCTAAGAAAGCTAGCGACTCTATCGTAACGCTCTCTGTAGCGCCTGACGCGCAAGGTGCCGCGACTGCAGTAGAGTCAGCAGTGAAAGCCGTAAACGATGCTATAGCTGAGTTAAAAAAACAGACTGCAGTAGGAGCAAACGGGGCAGCCAGCGGTCCTCTCTCCGGTGACGCCACTATGCGCTCACTGCTGAGCAACGTTCGTAACTCTCTGGCAGCAAGCGTAGGAAAGAGCGTCCCGGGTCTCAGTTTCTCTCGTGACGGATCGGTAACTTTTGACTCTGCGAAGTTTCAGGCAGCATACAACGACAGCGTTGCGTCAGCCACAGCTGGTGTCGGCAGGTCTGGATCTTCCTCTAACGAATCTGCAGCTATCTACTCATCCGCTCAGGCCGCTACCTACGCCGGTACGTACTCAGTAGCCATCACAACCCAGGCGTCAAGAGCGGAGTCTTCCTCTCAGTTTGTAGGCGGTTCTGCGTCTGATAAGCTAGTCTCTGTTAAGGTGGGAACAACAGAGGCTCTGTACCAGGTTAAGTCTGGCGACTCAGCATCTGACATCGCTACAGGCCTCTCGTCTGCGCTCTCGTCTGCAGGCCTCAAACTAGAGACACAGCTAGTAGGCGGAGGCGTGCGTGTAGTAGCTCAAGACTATGGCTCTGCTTCATCTTTCTCTGTAAACTGGGATCTCGCCGGCTCTGGTACTCTCACGTCGCACACGGGAACAGATGTGGCTGGCACGATAGACGGAACCGTTGCTTCAGGTATCGGTCAGTTTCTCAGCCTACCTTCAGACAGCACAAGCCTCGCACGTGGCTTGCGTGTCACAGCTCTAGGTTCTGCAGGCTCATCAGCTAACGTAACTTACACTCCAGGTGTGATGGGAGCCTCGACTTCCTTGCTATCTAGAGTTTTCCAAACAGTCACAGGTACTCTCGCAGTTGCTGAGTCATCACGCCAAACAAGGATAAGCACGATGAATAAGCAGATAGACGCTTTAGAGAACCGCATGACACAAAGAGAGTCTGCTCTGCGTCGCCAGTACGCAAACCTGGACTCGATGCTCGGTGGGCTAAAAAGTCAGCAGAGCTGGCTCACCAATCAGATAAACTCGATGAACAGAAGTAGTCAGTAAATAAAAGCTACTTGCTAGTTAGCGACCGAACAACGTCGGTTATTGAGTCGCTCTGGAAAACAGCTCTATAGCTCCAGTACCCCTCAAACCACAAGCTACCTCTCTGTTTGCCGCTTTTAGAGTCTAACACTGATAGAGATACATCACTTGATGTACCCATGGCTGCTACATAAACTTCTCCGTTTTTGCGAGCTGATCCCATAGCAAACGCGCTGCATCCTCCGTCTTTACAGACTGCTCTACCTTCGTATATTAAAGTAGCGGTTCTCTCTTTGAGGTCTATCTTATATGAGACAACCCTGGCTTCGCTTTTGCCTGAGTGATTATCAAACATCGTCAAAACATCACCAACTAGTCTTCCGTCATGTGGTTTAATAGGTCTTCCTAAAGGATCTCCTAGTATCTGTAACGCAACAGGTCCATCTTGCCCACCAACGCTCCAAAGAACTTCTCCATCGCTATCTACCGCAGCTACGGTGTCGCGGTGCCTCATGGTGACTACGTGAAAGTCTTCATGTACGTCTACAGCGTTAAGATGGTCTACATCTATCACGCAATCTTTTGCTTCACCTGTCGGTGTGTGCCACAAAGCTCCAGTTATAGACGGCAGTCCGTCGTGGTTTATCTCCACAACTTTAACACTTTCTTTACTGATGAAAACCAAAGCCCCCACAGCTAGTTTCGCTCTCTTGTAGCTCTTAGACGAGCACACATCTTTAGCGCCTAAGCCTATAGTCAGAGTGTCAGGTGTTCTAGTTAGACCAGTGTCTCTTGGTTCTGTGTCTATCTTATAGTACATACCAATCAGTCCATCTTTACTCAAAACAGCGTCATGAAAGTCTAGAGGTACTCCTGTCGGAGAGTAGCGCTTGATCTCTTGGAGTGTTTTAACGCCACCTCTCTCTAAAACTCGCTCCACAACATACCCAGATCCTGGGAGGTGTGAGAAAACCGCCTTGGATTCACCGTCCTCAGTGTAGGACATCAGCGACACGCCAGTTTCATCCTCAAAAAACTCTGCGTGCGCCTCGGCCGAGACTCCACTTCTCCACCACACAGGGGCTCCGTGCTTATCAAGAAGCATTAGGTACGGGTTTAAACCCTCAAACACCGCGTTGGAGTTGGTGTCTAAAGTGGTGCTCAGCAGCACCGCACCCCCCATGTCAAATCCCTCAGTTGCCTGAGGCAGCGGCATGTCGTCAGGGATGCACTTCACTTCGTTTCCGGCTATATCTAAGCTCTCTCCAGGCTTCAGGGCTGCTTTAATGTAACCATCTAAGTAGGTGTAACTCTGGCTCTCTCTAAAAGATCCCTCTGCTTTAAAGGAAATCTCACCTTCTGGGCAGTGAGTTACGTAGTACTTCACACTGGACTTGAACTTAGGAAAGACGTTCTCGTCGTTTATAACTAGACTCTCAGGCTGCGCACCGGTCTCGTTTGGGGCAAAATCCGAGCTAGTCCTAACGCCTGTCTCTATCGCTGTACCGCCGCAACCTGCAAGTAGGCCTAACATCAGAAATCCGACCCGTCTAAGAGCTATCGCGCGCATGTCCGATATTGTTCCGAAACTTCATCTAACGCCACAAGCATCGCCTGTGCGTTTGCCAAGGATGGCATCTGGGAAACCAGTATCATCAGGATACCAATTTCAGCTATCAATGAGGTAACAATGGCAAACAGAGAAGACCACACACAAGCAGAGATCACCGAAGCACGCGAAAAGTTTGCTGATGTCTCTTCAACAACACTCACACCGGCTCGTGTCGTTGTTATGTGTTTCGAGAGAATTCAGCGTGACTTACAGCAAGCCGAGATGGCGATAATCGAGGGACGCATCTCCGATTCACACCAGCTCGTAGCTCACGCGCAGGAGATCATCTCACACCTTCTAGAAGGTATCGAGATGTCAGACTGGGACGGAGCAGATGGCCTCATGAGCATCTACGCTTGGTCTTACGGCGAGCTTCTATCCGCTTCGATTCGCAACGAAGCAGGAAGAATTTCACGCGTACGTGAGATGCTTGACTCAATCGGCGGTGCGTTTGCTAACGCCGCAGCCGCTCTCGCAGTAGAGCCAGAGTCTGCAACTAACAGCTCCCTAGTAGCTAAAGCGTGAGCGACTCCCATCCGCTCGAGCGGATGGGTGCTAAGCTGGACGAGTACATTGAGGCTCTGGACCGTCTCGTAAAAGGTGACGTCCAGCCGTCTGCTCCTGAGCCGCTAAATCTAAATGATACACCAGACTCTCTAGAGCCGGGAGACTACGACGCTGCCGTAGCGCTACTTGCCGAGACTGAGGAAGTTATAGCTTTGATAGAGTCTCGCATGACCTCTATCAGAGATAGCCTACGTAAAGTACCGCACACGAGTCGTAGAGACTCAGCTTCTCTCTTTGATAAGAGGGTCTAATGAACGCTACTGTAGCTGTGCTCTTGGTTTTAGGTGTGATCGTACTGGCGGCTGGGCTCTTTGCTTTTGATGACTCCAGAGAGCAAAGCCTCAAAGTTATAAAGCCAGCTAAACGTAAAATAGAGTCGCGCTCCTCTACTCGTGGCAAGAGCTCAACTAAGGTCTCACGCCCATCAGACAGCTCTAGGATCTCAGTAGGTGAGATAGACCCTGACGATAAACGCCCGGAGTTTCTAAACGACATAATAACCCCCTCTGATCCCTTCGACCGGGTCACTACCGACGGGGAGACCCCTCAGGCTAGAGACGCCCGTCTCGCCGCCAAGGATATGGCCGACACTGACCCCGCCAAGTTAGTTCTGATCATCAGAAAATGGCGTCAAGAGGATGAAGGGAGGAAGTTCAGATGAGCGAGACAGTTAGAAGAAAAATACCTGCCGGTTCTAAAGTAACACCCTTCTGGCTCCCAGATCTCAGAGACTCAAACGACGCCTCTGTCACGTCCTCAAGACCTCTCTCTGAGGACGACAAGAGACGCGCCCGTGAGATAGGATACCAAGACGGCAGGCAGATGGCCGAGATGGAGCTAGAGCGTCAGAAAGAGACTCTCAGAGCAGAGCATGAAAACTTAACTAAAGATCTAGTTAGCGCCCTCTCAGCACTAGAGGCAGCTAGGGCTGCTCTTGAGAAACAAGACGCGCTCTCTGTAAAAGAGGCGGAGCGCAAGGCTGTAGAGCTAGCTTACGAGCTCTGTGAAACCATTCTAGAGCGAGAAGTTACTCGCGAAGGTGCTGTACTAGAATCACTAGAGCGCGGTGTTGCGCTTCTAGCTAGCCGTGAGCCGTCGGTTGTACGCTGCCACGAATCTGATGTAGATACTCTCAAAAACCAGCTACCTACAGGGTCTGTCCGTATAGTTCCAGACGAGTCTGTGTCTAAAGGTGGATGTATAATAGAATCAGGAGCCGCCAGAGTAGACGCCAGATGGGAGTCTGCCCTTTTACGCGTTAGAGAGTCTCTCGGTATATCTAAAGCTCAGTAACTTTTAGACCCCTTAAAGTGGGTCCGAAACTTACTTCAGTTTCCCAGCAGGATGCGGGTTTAAATTCCAGGAAGGCTTGAGAGAGAGTTTTTCAGTATGAGCATCCTACCGATATCAGACGTCACCACCAGGGCTTTACAGGCTTCATTAAGAGGCCTTGACGCACGTAACGCTGCGATAGCAGACAACGTAGCTAACGTAGAGACACCTAACTACAGAGCAAAGCTAGTGGATTTTGAGTCTGTTTTACAATCAGCTATAGAGTCAGGTTCGCCAGAGAGTGCCTCTCCTAGCGTAGCAGAGTCAGCCGCCCCGACTAGATTAAACGGTAACAACGTCAGCTTAGATACTGAGATGGTTTTACAAACTGAGACGCTGTTGAGAACCCAGCTGGTAGTTGCAGCACTAAACAACCGATACTCAATGCTGAGAACAGCGATCTCCGGACAGTGATGCGGCCATGGAGATAAATAAAATCGGTTCAACCTCGTTCTCCACTTTCGGGGTCTCAGCAAGTGGTCTAGGGGTACATAAGTTCTGGCTTGATGCTATAGCAGATAACGTAGCCAACGTAAACACTGTCCGCAGCACAGATCAGCCAGCATTCCAAGAGAGATTCGTTCTTGTATCCTCAGTAGACGGCGGCGGCGTTCAAGTGACAGGAGCTGAGTTTGGTTCTGCCGACGGCCTGTTAACTTACGAACCAGGACACCCGCTGGCTGATGAGAACGGCATGGTTAGAAGACCCGACATAGATCTAGGAGAGCAGATGGTCTACATGATAGAAGCCCAACGCGCCTACCAAGCCAACGCTAGCGTCTTTGAGAGAGCTAGAGCGGCATACGAGTCAATGTTGAACATCGGTAGATAATCATGAAGATAAACGGTATCTCACCTATAGGCACAGACAGCATCAAGCGCATATCAATGCCGTCTCTTGACTCTACTCAGTCTTCTTCTAAAAGCGAAGGCTCATCTGGTAGTTTTGGAGCTTCGCTTGCAAAAGCGCTAGACTCAGTACAGGGAGCAGTTGCTGAGTCTGACAAAGCTAGCGAGTTAGCGGCTCTCGGCAAAATAACACCGGCTGATTACATGACAAAAGCTGCTGAATCTCAACTAACATTACAGCTAGCCGTTGCAGTGAGAAACCGTGCTGTTGAGGCTTTTAACGAGATCATGAGAATGCCGGTATAATATGCAGAACATACTTGAAAGAATCAAGAGACTACTCTCTAACGCCAACCCTGTTCAGCGCATAGCTATAGGAGCTGGCGTTGTCGCTATCATAGCTTCAGCTCTATTGCTCATAACAAGCGGCGGCCAGAGTGTTCAACTCTCGCCTCTATATACAGACCTAAGCGAGAGCGACGCTGCAAGTGTAGTGTCAGAGCTTGACACTCGTGGAGTATCTTACGAGTTGAAAGACGGCGGCGCTACTATCATGATACCTAAAGACGACGTGTATCGTACCAGGTTAGCCCTCTCTGAGCAAGGTCTCCCGAAAAATAATGACGGCTACGCTCTACTTGATAAACAAGGTATAACAACAAGCGAATTCAGAACAAGAACCGCCTATCAGAGAGCTCTAGAGGGAGAGATAGCGCGCACGATAGGCGAAATCCAGGGTATCGAGATGGCAGTAGTCCATCTAGCGCTCCCTCCTCAAAGCTCTTTTGTAGACGAGGCCGGAAACCCTACAGCCAGCGTTTTAGTAAGGACCGCTAAGACGTTGTCAGAGAGTCAGATATCAAGCATAGTGTACTTAGTTTCCTCGTCTGTGCGCGACATGTCTCCAGAGGATGTCACTGTAGCTGACGCCAATGGAGTGATGCTTCACGCGCCAGGCTCTGCTGGGCTGGCTGCCTCCTCTGGCAGCGGGAAAGAAGCAGAGTTTGAATCCGGTCTCAGCGCCAGTATTTCACAGCTAATAACACGCGTAGCTGGTCCTGGACGTGCAGCGGTTCAAGTAAACGTTACACTGAACATGGATCAAGTGAAATCGGTCAGCGAGACTTACTCTAAGCCTGAAGGCAGTGGCGATGCAAACACTGGTCTTATAGACACAGAGTCATCATCAGGAGAGGAGTACAACGGCGTCACTCCAAACTCAAGTTCAGTGCTAGGACCAGACGGCGCCCCCGTTGCCGGCAACAATCAAAACGCGACCACGGACTACACTAAAGACAACGCCCAGCGAGATTATGTGTATGACAGAGTGGTGCAAGAAGTAAACGCTGCGCCTGGAGAGATAGAGAGACTATCTGTAGCCGTAGCCGTAGACGATCAAGCAGTAGATGAAGCTACAATAGAGCAGATAGAGAACCTAGTGGTTGCAGCTGCAGGTATTGACGAAAAACGTGGAGACCAGGTTGTTGTAACCAGGATGCCGTTTGCACAGGCTGACGACGAGTTAGCTGCAGCTCAGAAAGAAGCTGCTGCTCAAGAGTCACAGGGAGAACTATTCGCTCTCATCCGCACAGCCTTAGTATCACTCGCTCTAGCTCTCATGGCTTTCTTTGCTTACAGAAGCGTGAAGAAAGCCAGGACTGTTGTAGTAGAGAACATAGACGTAGCTGGGCTGAATCTAGGAGCTGGTTCTAAAGACGACGATGAAGACGATGAAGACGACGACGACGAAGATGAAACCCAGGAACGTTTAAGCTCGATGTCTCAGATGCAGCCAGAGGCAGTTGCGCAGGTTCTCAAGACGTGGCTATCAGACCCTAGGCGATAACATGGCACAAGATTCATTGACAGGAACACAGAAAGCCGCCATCTTATTGATGTGCCTAGGACAAGACCGTGCTGGTCGCGTCATGCAGCTACTTAGAGAGTCTGAAGTAGAAGAGATAGCTACAGAGATAGCCAAGCAGCAGATAGTGCGACGCTCTGACGCTGAGAATGTGTTAGTAGAGTTCTCAGCCATAGCTCAAGCTAGAGAGAGTTTCACTAACGGCGGCGTCGATGTTGCCAAACAGCTTCTCCAAGCTTCTCTAGGACCAGATCGTGCTAAAGAGATAATAGATCGCCTCTCTGCTTCTATAGCTGACGCTCCGTTTGAGTTTCTACGTAAAGCTGACCCTCGCCAGGTGCTCTCTTTCTTAAGAGAGGAACACCCCCAGACCATAGCTCTCGTCATGTCGCACATGCCGCCTCACATGGCGTCTCTTGTTCTAGGAGGCCTACCAGAGGAGGTACAGCGCGAAGTTTCTCTACGCATAGCCAGACTTGACCGGACCATTCCTGAGGTGGTGGCGCACGTAGAGTCTGCGCTAAACCGTAAATTTGCAGCCGTGGCAACCAACCAGTCGTCAGACAGCGCAGGACAAGACGGCATACAGCTACTGGTAGACATTCTAAACAGAAGCGACAGAGCAACAGAGAAGTCTATATTCGAGGGTCTAGAAACAAACGACCCATCTCTAGCAGACGAGGTTAAAAGCCGTATGTTTGTCTTTGAAGACATCGTACAGCTTGAGGATAAAGCCATCCAGCTCATTCTTCGTCAAGTCGATCCAAAAGAGCTCGCCATGGCTCTCAAGGGCGTTAGGCAGGAAGTCAAATCCAAAGTTATCAAGAACATGTCAGAGCGCGCAGGTGAGAACCTAGAAGAAGAAATCGTAGTGCTCGGTGCTGTTCGTATGACACAGGTAGAAGAGGCGCAGCTAGCTGTCGTTAAAGTCATCCGTTCGCTTGAAGAGTCAGGTCAGATCATTCTCGCGCGTGGTAGTGACGAGTTTGTTGCGTGATGTCACTTCTTGGAGATGCTCGTCGTAATGTACTCTCCGGTGCTGCGCGTCCTTTGGTCACTGGCGCAGTAGCGCGAGTAGTTGGTCTTCGTTTTGATGTCTCTGGAGTACAGGCCGGTCTCGGAGACGAGGTTTGGGTGGAACGTACGGGTGTCAAAGGTGTAGTGGTGGGCCTTGATGGAGACACTGTCGCGTGCATGCCGCTAGGTGATATCTCAGGTCTGAGAGCCGGAGACAGGGTAGTGACAACCGGTGCTCTGCCGACATGTCCTGTAGGTTGGGATCTATTAGGCAGAGTTTTAGATGGCATGGGGGACCCTTTAGACGGATCATCAGTGATGCACCTGGAACGTTGCACCCTAGAGCAAGACGTACCTCACCCCTTAAACAGAAAGCTAATACGCGAACCTCTAGCTCTGGGAGTTAGAGCTTGGGACGCCACTGCCACTCTAGGACGCGGTCAGCGCGTGGGTGTTTTTGCCGGCTCTGGTGTCGGAAAAAGCACTCTTATGGGTATGGTCGCTAGAAACACTGCTGCGGATGTAAACGTAGTTGCGCTCATTGGAGAACGTGGACGCGAGGTGCGTGAGTTTATAGAGAACGACTTAGGACCTGAGGGTCTAAAACGTAGCGTGTTGGTCGTAGCAACAAGCGACCAACCGGCACTGGTGAGAACCCGCGCAGCTTTCATGGCAACTAGAATAGCAGAATGGTTCAGAGACCAAGGGTCTGACGTTCTGCTAATGATGGATTCACTCACGCGCTTCTGTATGGCACAAAGAGAGATAGGTCTGGCTGCAGGAGAGATGCCGGCTGCGCGTGGCTACACACCGTCTGTCTTTGCAACTCTCCCTAAACTTCTAGAGAGAGCAGGCTCATCAGACACAGGGTCAGTGACCGGTATCTACACAGTTTTAGTAGACGGTGACGACCATAACGAACCCATCAGCGATGCATCTAGGTCTATCCTTGACGGTCACATCACACTCTCAAGAGCGATCGCGCACCGCAATCACTACCCGGCCATAGATGTACTGGCGTCTGTTTCCCGCGTCATGTCAAGTGTCACAGAGTCTAACAACAGAAAAGATGCCGGCAAGCTCCGTCAGCTCATGGCCGCGCTAGCGGAAGCTAAAGATCTCATCGAGATCGGCGCCTACGCTCCTGGAAGTAACCCCGTAGTAGACGAGGCGCTAACACGCCGATCAGCGATAGATGCGTTCTTGCAACAAGACACTCATGAGAAGGCAGAGTTTCAAGACACATGGCGCCTCTTAAACGAGGTCGTGTCTTGAACCGCAAACGTGCAGCCTCCATCGCCAGGATAAGATCCATCCAGGAGACTTTAGCTCTCGCCGCGTGGGCACAGGCTGTGTCAAAAGAGCGTGAGACCTCCGAGATGTTAAGAGATTATGAGACCCGCGCTTCTGAGGCGACACTAGAGGTGGCTGAGAAAACAAAGTCAGGGATGGAGATGCGTCGTCTAGGAGAAGAGACGCAGGCGTGGCGCGACGGTATAGACCGACTCGAAAACGATCTAGCAGATAGATCCAGAGAGTCTCTAATATCAAAAGACGCGTGGCAGCAGCGCAAAATAGCAAGCGAAGGAACTGCGAGACTTCTCGATAGAGCTGTCTCGCAAGAGCAAGAGATCTACGATCGTGAGCTCTCTAATTTAACAGACGACTTAATAAACAGCAGACACAACAGGAGCACTGATGAACACAACTAGCCTAAACACCTCTCCACCACTAGAACTCCAGAGACAGCGTGCCGAGCAACGCCCTCAAGAGTCATCAAGGGACAACAAGACCGACCGCCCGTCGCCAAAAGATACACTCTCTAAGACTAACGAGTCAGAGAACATCGCACAGACAGACACCGCCGAGAAGACAAACGACTCACCAGAAACACAACAGGAGCAAAGCTTTGCTGCTCTAGTTCAATCTGTTATGGCCTCAGTTATTCCAACAGAGACTCCTAAAGACACCAAGGTCTCACCAGACACAGAGGCTCTGGAAAAAAAGACAACTAACCTACAGCTCGAGACTCAGGCATTAGTTTCAGTAAAGGCGCCATCCAGAGAAACTACTCTCACCGGCGGCGAGTCTAACCTCAAAGACGATAATAACTCAAGTGACCATAACTCACAAACGCCTGCCTTAACTACTACAGCAGAAGTCGCTACTGACACTTCACTGGTTTTCTCGCCAGAACCATCACCGGTACAGCAAGGTTCTAAGGCAAACACCTCTAACGCTCCGCAATCATTGCCTGCAAACACCTCAGAGATAGATCTAGCCGCCACAGAACAGGCTCGCCAGAGTTGGGCACCATTGTTGATTAAACGTGCAGCATCCTCAGTAGAGGCTAAGATAGACACGCCGGTTGGACAAGTGCAAGTTACAGGAAAAATAACAGGAGGCGAAGCAACTGTAGTAGTGTCAGCCCCTATATCTCTCAGGCCACAACTATCGCAAGATGGTCAGATGTCTGAGTTTCAAGACGGCACATACCGTTGGGATTGGCAGCAAGAGCGTGAGAATCCACGCAGAAACAACTCGGAGGAAGAATGAGTGAGATAAAGCCAGTAACTGGCACAACCCCCCTTACAGGCTGGGAGGCTCCAGCCGCTACGGCATCCAATGGGCAGCTTGACAAAAACGCGTTTCTCAAGCTCCTCGTAGCCCAGCTTCAAAACCAGAACGTGGCCGATCCTATGGATCCAGCCGAGGTTATGGCACAAACAACACAGCTAACTTTAGTTGAGAAGATGAACGAACTAGTAGAGAGCAACGCCGTATCTACCGCCGCACAGCGCCTCTCACTAGCAGCTTCTCTTGTAGGCAAAGACGTAACCTACAATGACTCTGGCGTCAAGACAACTGGTAAAGTTGATTCTGTCAGACTCGAGTCTGGTACTTTGTGGCTCCAGATAGGGGACAAGGAGATATCCTCAGACGAGGTAGTCTCTGTAGGCCCTAAGTCATGATGTAGAGAGATAAACCCAGTATATCAAACCACCTCATAAATCAAGTGGTTTGTGTTCCGAACCTATGTAAGCCAGGGATGAGCAGAGAGCATGGATGCTCACTTACCTAGAAAGGCATTTTAATGATTCGATCCATGCAATCAGCACTATCCGGAATGAGAGCACACCAGGGTATGCTTGACGTAGTTGGTAACAACATATCAAACGTCTCTACCACCGGCTTTAAAAGCAGCGGTGTTGTATTCCAAGACATTCTCACTCAGGTCATATCAGGAGCCGGTGCGCCAACTGAGATCCTGGGTGGAACAAACCCAGCCCAGGTAGGACTCGGTGTTCGTCTAGCTGGTGTAAGCCAGTCAATGGCTCAAGGCGCCCTACAGCGCACTGGCCGTTCTGGCGATATGTCCATTCAAGGTGATGGTTTCTTCTTAGTAAACGTTGCCGATACACGCGCATACACTAGAGCAGGCAACTTCACAGTAGACGCCCAAGGACGCATAGCGTCAGTAGACGGCGGCCTGGTGCAAGGTTGGCAGGCAGACGCCTCTGGCGTTTTAAACACTAACGGTCCTACAGGCAACATCATTGTCCGAGTCGGCGACCAGCTCCCGCCAAACCAGACTGAGAACGTCAGACTCGGTGGCAACATGCCGTCAGACGCCGCCATAGGTTCAACCGTAACAACCGCTGCAGCCATCTACGATCAGCAGGGTAACGAGACTCTTCTATCAATGACGTTTACAAAAACAGCAGATAACTCATGGACGGCAGTAGCTACTTACGGCGACAACGCCACACCTGTTGCTTTAACTGACGCCAACTTGACTTTTGATGCCTCTGGAGAGCTAGTAACTCCAGCAGATCGTAACATGAACATAGCTGCAGGCGCCATACCGGGATTCCCGAACGCTGTTGATGTGAATCTTGGTGCCGCGGGCGAGTCTGGTAGAGTGACGCAGTACGCTGGTCGTAAGTCTCTAGTCACGACAGAGCAAGATGGTTTCTCATCGGGTGTTCTTCAGAGCTACTCTGTGTCTCCTGACGGACGTCTAGTTGGAACTTACTCTAACGGTAGGACACAAAACATCGCCCAGGTCGCCTTGGCGGTTTTTGCAAACCCTGAGGGCTTGGAACGCGTTGGTGGTATCTGGAGAGAGACTGCAAACTCAGGTCTCGCCCAGGTTGGCGTAGCTAACGCCGGCGGCCGTGGCCAGATAAATCCATCTACTCTCGAACTCTCTAACGTAGACTTAGCTCAGGAGTTTACTAACCTAATCGTAGCTCAGAGAGGTTTCCAGGCTAACTCCCGCGTCATCAGCTCATCTGACGAACTCTTACAAGAGATAGTAAACCTGAAGCGAGGATGATCTAATTGTCTCAGGCTAGTCGCGCGTCTAAAGAGAAGGTTGTTCGGTCGTTTGATTTTCTACGCCCGAACAAGCTCAGCCGCGACCATGTACGCATTCTCTCTGTCGTACATGAGAGCTTCACCCGTGGAGTTAGCACGCAGATAGCTAGCGTACTTCGAACCCTCGCGCACATGGAGACTGATTCAATAGAGCAAAAAACCTGGAATGAGTTCTCTCAAGAGTGGCCAACGACGTGCCATGTTACGGTACTCTCTCTTGCGCCACTACCTGGCGCTTCTCTCTTAGTGCTGCCTCTAGAGGCTGCTTACAGCATCGTGGAGCTCATGATGGGTGGCAGCAGTGTTCTAGGTAGAAGCTTTCCAGATAGACCGCTCTCTGAGATCGAGAACACTCTTCTTCGTTCGTTCCTAGAGAGACAGCTCCCAGAACTAAGGTCTGCCTTTGCTCCTATCGGTGACATAACTCCACGTGTTATAGGTATTGAGTCAAGCCCGCAGTTTGCTCAAGTTGCAGGACCGTCTGATCCAGTAGTTCACGTCAAGTTCAAACTTCAGATAGACGCGGTAGAGACAACCGTAGCGATGTGTACTCCATGGTCGTCTATGGCTTTAGTTCTTGAGGATGTCTTAAATAAAGGCACGCTAACCACTGTTCAGTTTGATAAAGCAACAGTTAAAAAGCGCCTCACTGCTGCCGCAAATGAGGTTAAGGTCTCTGTATCTGCAAGGTTTGAGCCATGTGCTATGACAGCTGACGAGATTTTCAGCCTCGAGGTTGGTGACGTTGTACGTCTCGGCGCTGGGCTTGACGCCCCCTTGACATTATTCACTGAAAACCAGGCCACGCATCGGGTTAAGCCGGGTAGATCTGGTAGAAAAGTGGCAGTTGAGGTTTTAGACACCATGTTGCTTGGCAAACCACAGGATTCCGACACAGGTGGTAGGCGATGAAATCTCTAAAGAAAGCCATCGAAGACATAGCCGTAGAGACTGGCGGCTCCATAAGCGACGTCGACGTCACGTGGGCCCCTGAAGCCTCAGACACGGTGATCTCTGCAGTTATAGAGGGTGCCGACATGGAGCTTGTGTTGTCACTTGACGCTAAAGCCATAGAGTCTCTCGGCGGTCAAGATACAGCTTTAAACAAGGCTGCGTCATGGTTAGACATCCATGGCGCCACGATCGCCTCAGAAGCTGGCGGCCGCCTCTCTGAGGAAGCCAACATGGGCTTCACTCGTGCTTTCGCTCTCGGGCATAAGTGTTCTTTCAACAACGGGTCTGTGGTCTTTGGTGTCACTGGTATCCAGGCTCAGTCTAGCGCCCCGACACAGAGTCAGAATAAGCCTAAAGTCTTGCCTGGCATTGATTTAGGACTCCTAGGTGATGTACCTCTCTTAGTGACAGCTGAGCTTGGTCGCACCACCATGCATATGCGTGAACTTCTATCTTTAGCTCCAGGTTCTATAGTAGAGCTAGACAGGCTGGCTGGCTCGCCGATAGATGTTTTAGTTAACGGAAAAACAGTTGCTCGCGGTGAAGTCGTAGTTGTCGACGAGGAATTTGGTATCCGAATCGTCGAGATAGTCGACCCTGAACAGCGCTGAGAGGAGTCGCCGTGATTGACTCCGGTACGTTTGCAATGCTTGTGCGCACCGTTTTTGTAACTGGCGCCATGATAGGAGCTCTCATGCTTCTCGCACGCGCTGCTAAAAAAGGACGTCTCGATGGGGTTCTCTCTCGATGGGGAGCAAATCGTTCCCTAGACGGTGTTCAGATAACATCAAGAGCACAGATCAGTAAAGACGCTGTCGTTGTGACCGTGGCGTGGGACGGCTACGAGTATCTCATGGCCGTAACAGGAGGCGCTGTTGAGGTTGTATCTAACCGCAAGGCTCAACAAGAGGTCAAGGATGAAGAGCCTGATTTTCAGGCTGCTTTTAAACAGGCTTCCTCAGATAGACAAACTGAGGATATGATGGCCACCACTCTAGCTACTCAAACTCTGATAGAGAAGCTTAGACACATGACCAGTCGCCACCTAGACGAGAGCAGGTAACATGTCTAAGATATTGAAACTGTCTCTCGCGACAACTCTATCTCTCATGTTTGCTCTAGCGGCGTCTCTCATGTTTGCCTCCCCTGCCTCTGCACAGGTGACGCCGCCAACACCGACGATACCGGGAGACTCTGCGGGTATCGATATCAGTGTCCCTGACCTAACTAACGGTGGCGGCTCTAACGTAGTTGTGATAATTTTAGTACTAACAGTGCTATCGATCGCACCAGCCATAATAGTACTCATGACTAGCTTTACACGCATAGTCATAACGTTCTCTCTCGCTCGTCAGGCTCTAGGAGCTCCTCAGGTACCACCCAATCAGGTAGTAGTGGGTCTGGCGCTTCTCTTAAGCCTCGTTGTCATGGCCCCAACTTTTAATAAAATTCAAGACCAGGCTCTAAAGCCGCTTTTAGACGAGAAGATAACAGTCACCCAGGCTATAGATAGAGCCGAAGAGCCCATGCGTGAGTTCTTACTTAAAAACACCAGAGACGAAGAGCTCTCGGCCATGCGTTCTATAGCCGGCGAAGATCCAGAGAGCGCTGCAAGCAAAACAGGTTTTATACCTTTAGTAACAGCGTTTGTTCTCTCAGAACTAAGGACGGCATTCACGCTAGGTTTTCTAATATTCATACCATTTTTAATAATAGACCTGATAGTGTCCTCGGTCTTGATGAGCTTAGGTCTTATGTTCCTGCCTCCAACTTTTGTGTCCCTACCTTTAAAACTTCTACTCTTTGTGTTGCTCGGAGGATGGACACTGATAGCCGAAACTGTCGTTAGGAGTTTTGCGTGAACTCCGATCAAGTTATAGAGATAACTAAATCGGCACTAGTGGTAGCCTCAAAGCTGGCTCTGCCCTTTTTGTTGGCAGTGCTCATCGTCGGACTTCTAATCGGCCTTCTCCAAAGCCTCACGCAGCTTCAAGAATCCACTCTCTCTTTTGTGCCTAAACTCCTAGCTTGCGCTCTCGTGTTGGCGCTCGCCGGAAACTGGATGATTGTAGAGCTCGTTAATTTCACCAGGGAGCTATGGACTAGCGCCGACCAGTTTATAGGTAGGTAGTAGTGCGTATCGAACTGAACGAGTGGTTTCTCACGGCGTTTGCTTTATCTTACATCAGAGCCTGGGGTTTTGTTATCATAGCTCCTCCTTTCTCCTCTCTAGCTCTAGCAGGTAGAGTCAGAGTCGGTATATCAGTCGCTCTTGGATTAATGGGAACAAAGCAGTCACTAGCGTCAGGTATTGACAGTTCATGGGATTTCCTCGCTCGCGGAGTGTGGCAAGCGTTTACTGGTTTCATGGTTGGTTACCTTATGTATCTGTTCTTCTCTGCAGTAGCCATGTCTGGAGAGCTAATAGATGGGTCTATCGGATACACCAGCGGCCAAGCTCTAGACCCTACAACAGGTCAGTCGTCTGGTATCATAACCAGATTATACACCCTCCTGGCCACAACCATCTTGTTTGCGTCAGGCGGTCACATATTGATAGTTAGAGGATTTCTCCGTTCCGGGGACATCATGCAAAACGCCTCTCTTGATAAATTTGCACAAGCCGCTTTAGTAGCAACAGCCATGGCCCTGGTAGCAGCTCTCGAGATGGCGTTACCTATCGTAGCAGCACTTCTCGCCGCGGAAGTCGCTCTTGCTTTACTAGGTAAAGCCGCGCCTCAGCTCAACGTTTTCCAGCTCGGTTTCGCTGCCAAGATACTACTCGGACTCTCGCTACTTGTCGCACAGATAGCCCTTCTACCCAACCAAGTCCAGGCCATACTTAATCTGTTTTTAGAGAGAATTAGCTAACATGGCCAAGGGAGGTACAGAGGCACCTACACCGAAACGGCGGAAAGACGCCAAAACGGAGGGCCGCATAGCTCGCTCACCAGACCTAACTGGTTGGATGTCGCTTGTCTTGGCTATAATGTTGATACCAGGCGCAGTCAGAGGCACTCAGGCCGCGTTTAATAAATCCTTTGCCGAGGTCTCAGTTAGAAACTCAGACGAGCTAGCTGGTGTTTTAGGAAACGCCCTATTGGACGGTTTTCTCGCTGTAGCACCACTGTTTGGTCTTTTGTGGGTAGCAGCCCTAGCCGGCACTCTAGCTCAAGTAGGGTTTATCCTAACTGCCAAACCTCTAAAGCCAAAACTAGAGAGGCTGTCACCTGTAAAAAACCTCTCTCGTCTAGCTGGTATCAGAGGAGTCGTTGAGGTACTAAAGCAGATTCTAAAATCAGCTGTTATCATCCTGATAGGATACGGAGTCGTACGCACCGTAGGGTTTAAACTCATGGGGCAGAGCGGCTCTGATTTAGAGTCTGGCCTACATCTCGCCGGGAAGACTATCTCTGGCCTTTTGCGTAACGTCGCAGTTACACTCTGGGTGTTGTCTGTTGGCGACTACATATTTGCAAAAGTGATGCTTGAGAGAGATCTCAGAATGACTAAGCAAGAGATAAGAGATGAACTAAGACAGTCAGAAGGCGATCCTTTAATTAAAAGCCGTCTAAGAGCACTCGCAAGAGAGGCTGCTAGAAGACGAATGATAGCGAGCGTTAAAGATGCGACAGCCGTGATAGTAAACCCTACACACATCGCAGTAGCCATCAGATACCGTCACGGGATAGACTCATCTCCAACCGTGCTAGCTGTAGGAAGAGGTCACGTGGCTCAGAAAATAAGAGATACAGCAACGCAAGAGCGTATCCCTATGGTCAGAGCAGTCCCGCTAGCCAGAGCTCTAGAGAGAGCGTGTCAGCCCGGAGATTCTCTACCTATACCGCTCTATGAGGCAGTCGCAAAAGTTCTAGCTTTTATCGCCAAAGTCGGTATGGGGGCAGTTTGGCCTGGGGTTTTAGACCTACCTGATTCTTACAGAACAGAGATACCAGATCTCAAGCGACGCCGGCGCCGTAGATAACGAACATATTTGATGCTCTCTAGAGCATCAAAGAGGTCCTCAGCTCTCGAGGTCTCTCTTCTTAGAGCTCAACGACGCAGCAGTGTTTTGAGCGACTATGTCGTCGTATACTTCCTGCCTATGCACTTCAACTGTTCGAGGGGCTTCTATTCCTAGTCTGACTTGGTCGCCGCTGATCTCTACGATGACTATTCTCACGTCATCACCGATCATCACAGACTGACCCCTTCTACGGGTCAGGACTAACATCTCAGTTCTCTAACGAGTGTCGAGTAGACCAACGCGGATCTTGCAGAACAATCTGTGAAGCCGACTTGGTTCGTGTGTTCAATACAATCGGTGCTCTCAAGTTAGCAGATACTCCATCGGAGTTGAGCGTAATGATGGCAAGCACCAAAACTTCCTGAGGGTCTTTAATACCTAGTGCCTCATCGTCTAAGTCTACTTGGTAGTTCTCGACAGTCCAGAAAGGATCTAGGCAGATAAAAGCCAAGTCATCATTGTCTATAGACTGGATGTAGAATAACCCTGCAGCGTCAGGGAGACCTGCAAAGTGCTCAGTCGAGCTCGCCTCAACTAAAGCTACACCTCTAAGTTCGGGAAATCCTGGAATCCCGGCCTCGAAAAAATACACATCAGATTCCTGTACTTCTGCCGATCCGAATCTTGTGGACTTGACTATCATTGTTCCTCCTGCCGTTTTTGACACAACCTGAGAGTGCCGAGATTACTCAACAGCGCCACGAGGTCTGCACCCTTTACGAGACCTTTTTAAAGCGCACCTAAGAGACCCTCACAAAGCCTTTAAATGGCCTAATAAATGGCCTAAAATCAGGCGCGTCTCAAGAACCGAAAACACGCATCCCCCTTTATTTTAAAGCCGTTGCGAGACAGCAGGCCCAAAAACCGCACCTTTTATGAGGTGTTTAGGTCTCTCTATATAAAAGGTTCCACATGGGACGCGGAATAGGTAAAGTAGCCTTCCCAGCAGCAGTGGTGATGATCGTGGTCATGATGGTGATCCCGCTGCCTGACTTGGTGATAGACCTTCTGGTAGCTGTAAACATAGCTACAGCCATACTTGTGCTCTTGATGAGCATCAGCGTCTCTAAGGCGCTGGAGTTCTCCTCCTTTCCAAGCTTACTCTTGGTTTTAACCTTATCTAGGCTAGGTCTCAACGTCTCTACAACTAGGGCTATCCTCTCTAGAGGAGAGGCTGGCGCTATCATTGAGAGCTTTGGCTCCGTGGTGGTTGCAGGGTCCCTAGTTGTTGGATTGGTTGTGTTCCTAATCCTCACCGTCGTGCAGTTCGTAGTTGTAGCCCAAGGTTCCGGTCGTGTAGCTGAAGTATCAGCCAGATTCACGCTCGACGCCATGCCAGGAAAGCAGATGGCAATTGACGCAGACTTAGCGGCAGGAATATTAACAGAGGAAGAGGCGAGAGCCCGTCGTCAAGAGATATCAGATGAGTCGGATTTTTACGGAGCTATGGATGGTGCTTCTAAGTTCGTAAAAGGTGACGCAATAGCTGGTATCATCATCGTTCTTGTAAACTTAATAGGTGGTTTCATCATCGGCGTAGCCATGAACGGCATGTCTCTCTCTGATTCTATAAACCGGTATGCTCTCTTATCAGTAGGTGATGGTCTAGTTTCCCAGATTCCAGCTCTCTTGCTATCTGTAGCCTCAGGCCTCATCGTAACACGCTCTGGCGGCGGCAGCGACCTCGGTTCTGACGTAGTAGGCCAGCTCAAGCGCCAGTGGCGTACGATAGGAACATCCGGCTGGGTTGTCATGGCTCTCGCCATAATGCCAGGCATGCCACGCGTTCCTTTCATCGCCATCGGACTCGCTTTAGTTATAATATCTAGGCGCGCTAAAGTTTCAGAGACGGTGCCCCTACGTGATCATGTAGAGACAGAAGAGATCGTCTACAACCCTAACGACGTAGTAAACCTCACTCTAGAGAGTCGTGTGGAGCCGTTAGAAGTAGACTTAAGCATCGACCTAGTTGAGCTAGCAGACGCCGCAAATGGCGGCGACTTGCTAGATCGTATGAGCGGTTTGAGGAGAAAAATAGCATTAGAACTTGGTTTTGTTATCCCCGCAATACGCACCAGAGATGACTCCACGCTGCCGTCTAACACTTACGCCATCAGAGTCCATGACGTAGAGGTAGGGCGCGGAGTTGTAAGACCCGGCCGCGTGTTAGTTATAGCAGATGACTACACCGGTTTGCCAGGAGAAGACGTCATAGAGCCGGTGTTCTCTCTTCCGGCCAGATGGGTGCCTAATGAGTTTAGAGCCCAAGCAGAGTCTCTGGGCGCCACTGTAGTAGACAGGTCTGCACTCATCATAACGCACCTCTCTGAGGTAGTTAGACGTAAAGCTAGCCGACTTTTGTCAAGAAGTGACGTCAGAATGTTAGTCGAGACAGTAAAGCAGACAGACTCAACCGTTACAGACGAGCTAGTTGCCGCTGGTGTAACTATGGCCGACGTGCAACGAGTTCTAGGAGCTCTATTGGAAGAAGGCATCCCTATTAGAGACCTGGTACGTATTCTAGAAGTACTCAGCGAGAAAGGCCGAAGCACTAAAGCGGTCGAACCTCTTGTAGAAGCGGTACGAGATTCTCTTGGACCATCTATATCCTCAATGTACGCCAGAGAGGGCATTCTTAGAGCTGTGACTCTTGAAGCATCGCTGGAAAAACAGTTGGCAGAAAGGTTGAGAGTCACAGAGAGCGGCAGTTATCTAGAGATTGACGGAGACCTCGGGTCTCGCCTGGAGGGTTTAATAGCTCAAGAGATAGGCTCAGGGTCAGACAAGGATAAGCAGACTGTCGTCGTGTGCTCAGGTCTTTTAAGGCCTGCACTCTCTAAACACCTCAGGCACGTGCTACCGGGAACCCCGGTTCTAGCGTACCACGAACTGGGAGATCACCTCACAACAGACGTAGTCGGTGTAGTATCTGGGTCATGACATCAAGAGACTTTCAGCAAAAAATGGCAGCGTTGGGTTTTAAAACAGAGTGTGTTTCCCTACTTGCTCGTTTCCCTATTTCAAGCACCAGTAAAAGAGTGTCTTGCACAGCTTCCTCAAATAAGAGAACAGGGTTCTCGGCGTGACAATCCGTAAAACTTTCAGAGCAGAGTCTCTAGATGACGCCCTCGCAGACGCGAGACGTGAACTCGGTGACGGCATAAAGGTGGTTTCTGCACATCGTTTAAGACGCGGCGGTGTGGGTGGTTTCTTCGCACGCGAGATCGGTGTAGAAGTGGAAGTAGAAGCTCCAGGTACATCTAAAAGCACCGTACAAGACGTGGCTGGTTTAATAGAGAGACTTGTGTCAGAGAAGTCAGACACTCTAGCTCCAGCACTCTCCGTGCCTAGAGCAAGAGACACGAGCAGTGTCTCATCTCAAAAGAGAGAGTCTCTTTTGGAAACTCCACAAACCGCCGCTCGTGACTGGGCGCAGAAAGCTGCTGACAGAGTGTCTGACAACAACATGACTATAACGCCAAAGACCAGTGAGACTGTTGTTGCAGTACGCGAAGAACTACGAGCTGCTTTAGAGATTGAACGTACGGAACGCGAGCGTGAGATAGCCGCAAGAGACGTAGCTCTGAGGCTTGAGCGTGAGAAGCGTGAAGCCGCTCTCTCTGAGAGAGACAACGAGCGTCGCCGCGCCCTTCAGGCAGAGTCTGAGAGAGACGACGCCCTCAGAGCAGCAACTGGCCTCAAGTCAGAAGCTCTCGCAGAGTTAGAGCGTCTAGCAAACGAGCGCGAGGAAGCAGAACGCCGCGCGGTGCAAGCTAGAGCTACAGCAGCCCGTGCAGAGAATGAACGTATTGCAGCACAAAAGCGCGAAGAGGCCCTCCGTGAGGATGTTCGAGAAATTCTAGAGCGTGACAATCTAGAGACCAGCGGCCAGGCAGTCTTGGCGCGACTAGGTGTCCCATCTGAGATACTAGAGCAAGTCATAGCAGGAGTACCTCTCTCAAGGGCTGTCCCAAGAGGTCCTCTAGCTGGAGATCCAGCCCCAGAGCATCACCTGATAATTCTCGCCGGCCCCTCTAACGTCATCAGACGCCGTCAAGAGGAGCTCGCAGTGAGACTCTCAGTAAAGCCGTCAGATCTCGCTTTTGCTTCAACAAAAGAGAGTCTCTCAAAACGTAACGAATCAATGCGTTACCTAAGTAACCCAGACGACATCCAGGCTTGGATTGATGCGCGTCTCGGCGACAGAGCTGGCGTCTCTATCTTAGCCCTCGAGTACTCCTCAGGCAGCGGGTACGCAACGTTCCTTCGTAGAACCCGCAAAGCCGCACAGCGAGCTCACTGGCGTGCTGTAGTACCTGCGTCTTACTCAGCTGAGAACATCGGTACAGTGTGGAGTGCATGTGGCGGCCGCGGTGTGGCTGTAGACGTAATGGATGTCGCTGGTTCTAACAACCCAGCAGGCGTGCTCGCTTTTGCCCAACACATCGGTTCTGTAGATGGTGAGCCTCACAGCGGAGCTCTCTGGGCAAGCCTCCTCTGGGATATAGCCTGCGAGATGTGATCATGGCAGGTACAGAGCTAAGTTACAAGCAGATCAAAAAAGAGCTTAAAAAGAACAAAGCTGCCAAGCGCCGCGGCCCACTAGCTGGTTACCGCATGGCTTTCGCTTTCCTCTTCTCTGTACTGACAGGTCTCAGCGACCTCTGGACAGCAGCAAGCACCGGTGAAGGCATAGCGCGCGCTGGTATTAGGTTCTCTATTGCCTTTGCTATAGCTTGGGTTGCTCTCGGAGTAATTGACGCAGTTTTAGCTTCAGCCGGTCGCCGTGCAGACAGCGACAACTAAGGTTTATTCAAGCCGCACAATTTGTGTGAAACAAAAAACGCGTCAAGTAAACTCCCCAGAGGCGCCACACAACCGAGTCTAGTTTGTTTTGAGCACACAACCTAACAACAAACTTAAACAACTCTCGCAATTTGTCTATTCTTAACACCCCTGCGTCTTAAACAAGCCCTGTGCAGTGCTTGTTTAAAAGAGATTATCGCTAGATGATTTAACAATAGACGAAAGTCGTCTTTAATTTAACGCAAAAAGTCAACAAGCGACGTCTGAAATATTCTTGCCGCCACCGATAAAGTAGCGTTGTAAGCAACCTCAGCAGAGCTGAGCTCAATAGCAGACTTAGCTAAGTCTGCATCCTCAGCTGCTGAAGCCTGGCGAGTTAGAGTTTCTGTAGCCACCGCGCGCTGGGTGCGTATAGCCTCTAACGTTGAGGTTCTAACACCAACAGATATACGCATCGATTCGAGGCGTTCTCTCGCTACGTCAAGAGAGAGGATACCAGATGCGATACCGGCCTCGTTGCCAGCTAGTATCTGGGCTTCTAGGTCATCTAAAACTTCAAACATCTGAGAGCCAGATCCGTCAGATCCAAAAGCCTCAGGGCCTGTCACAGAGACAGGTAAGTCAACTCCTGGAGCGATGTTTCGCTTGTATTGGCCAGAGTCGCCTTGGTAAGCTAGCGTGGTATCGTCGTATGCTTTAGCCGGGTCTGCTGTACCTGCAAACATGGGCTTCCCTGCGTACTTAGCGTTAGACAGCGACAACAGCTCTGTTTTGATTGCTGATATCTCGTCAGAGAGAGCCTTTCGTATCTCAGCCCCGCTAGCGCCGGTGTTCTGCCCCTGCAAAGCCACGTCGCGTGCTCTGATTAGTCTGTCTGAGAACTGCGTGAATATACCATCATAGTTATCCAAAAAGCCTTGAGCGTCTTGCGCTTGGAGCTCGTACATCTGAGATCTCTGTATCTCGCGTCTGGCTCTAAGAGAGTCGATAGCTGAGGCCGGGTCATCAGATAGTCTAGTTATGCGCTTGCCTGAGGATATCTGGGAGGCTGCAGCGTCGCGTACGCTGCGCGCGTGCGCCATATCATTTGATATTTGACGCTGAGTCATTAAGTGAGATATACGCATCAGGCGCCTACTCTTCCAAATCTACGGATTAGGTCATCTAGCATCTCGTCGATCGTTGTAACCACCCTAGCTGACGCTTGGTAGGCGCGTTGTGCTGCAGTCATGCCAGCAAGCTCATCGTCTAAGTTTACTTGCGCCACTGAGGAGTAGTCTCTAACGGCTGACTCTAAAACCAGCGACGCAGACTGAGCTCTAGCTCTAGCTGATGACGTCTTTACACCCAAGTCAGATAGAAATCCCATATAGACAGCGTCTGGTCCTGTAGCAGAGTCTGCTAGCGCCGCTATAGATAAAGCAGCCGTGCCGTCAAACGGACCGTTACCAGGTACTCCAGCAGAGACTCGTTCAGGGTGTCCATACACGCCGTTAGTCGGATCTGTAGATACCGAGATATTTCCGGCAGTCAAACCAGCTGGGTCAAAAAAGATACGCCCCGTGTTTCCGACTCTATCAGATCCTGTAGAGTGTAGAGAGTTTATCTGTGTGACTAAAGAGGCAGCAACGTTGTCTAGCTTTGATTTTATGTCAGGTATCGTCGAGCTAACTAACGTGTGGAGAGCACCTACATATCCTGCTGCCTCAACCGGGGTCGAGTCACCCTCCCACTGCAGCGAGGTAGCGGTAGCTTGCACTCTCAAAACTGTCTTGTTATCAACCAGTGTTCTACCAGCGACAAACACGGCAATCTGACCATCTGGTCTCACGCTCTGTGTAGCTCCAGTGAGCTCAGATAGCCTATGAACTAGCCTGTCGCGTTGGTCCCACAAGTCAGATTGGGCTGTTGTCATAGACCCTGCAGACACCACAGCTCCGTTGAGGTTTGCTATCTGAGAAGTTAGGTTATTTATCTCGTCTGCGATAACATTAAACTCGCCCGAGGCAAACTCTAGAGTGTCAGACAGCTCTGTGTCTGACCTGCGTAGAGTGTAAACCAGCTGGTCTGCTTCAGCTAGCACTTGCTGTCTGGCGGCGTTTGACTCAGGGGATATAGCCAAAGCAGCCCATGAGCCCCAAAAGCGGGTCATCTGTCCAGATAGCGCAGAGTCTGAGGGTTCGGCAAATGCATCCTCAATCCTCATCATGTATTTCTCCGTCGCCTGAGCTGCACCGTCAAAGTCTGTAGCCATAGACAGTCTGTTTTGCATCAACAAGTCAGTGAGCCGCTCAACGCCAACAGACGTAACTCCGCCCGGGTCAGAAGCAGGGGTGGCAAACACTCTCGACACGATACCAGAACCAGCAGGCGATTGTGTCACGCGCTGTCTCGTGTAGCCCTCAGTTGCGGCGTTTGCGATGTTGTGGCCGTGTGTCTCTAGATGACGACGTGCTGCCATCAAGCCTGAGAGCGCGGAGTTTAAAGATTGGATAGAAGACATAGAACCTCAGACAGTACGGTCGAGCTTGATAGATGGCCGGTTGTTCGGCGCGAGAGTTCCCGACGCAGAATAAGTATCGGCCTCTTTTTCAAGACTCGAGAGCACAGATTGGGCCTGTATGACCTTCCTTGCTATCTCTTTGTTTGTCACCACTAACTCAGAGACAACCTCTCCTAGCATAACTAGAGCCTGTCTATGTTCTGATAAACAAAAATCATGCTCAGCGTCACACGCTTCAGCTAGCTCCTGGAAAGAACACGGTTTCTCAAACCCGTGCTCTGCAGCAGCTTCAGCTGCTGCAGACATGAGCTTGCTCTCTAGACGAGTCACTTCGTCAGTAGCACGCTCAACCTCATCTGAGGAGCGCCCGATGTGTTGCGTTCTAGATGCAGCAACCATTAAAGCCTGTGTCTCTAGACGGTAAACAAGAGTGTTGAGCTTCTCTCTGAGATCCCAGACTAAAGTAGATAGTAAGTGGCAAGGGGAGAGCGTGCTCATGCTAGCGTCTCACCTTCTACACTGATGTTTCTCACGTCACACACTGTCCGTAAATAAAGCTGACTGCCAAGCAGCCAACGCATCTCTCGGTACCTTAAATACGTGCTAGGTACAGGCTTCTCGGTCCGAAACTCTACGTGTGAGAGCCGTGTCCTGGCTCTAGAAGACTGGAATGAAAGGCGCCGGGAGACATGATTAGGCTAACTCGCATCCGGGCTGATGAGCCCTTGTACATAAATGAAGATCTCATAGAGCGTCTCGCGGGCAACCACGAGACCACCGTGTGGCTAACAAATGGGGACCACTACGTGGTAACAGAGGACCCGGCCACCATATTTGGCAGGATAGTTGAGGCCCGCGCCGTCACTATGGCGGTAGCTCATCGCCTAGCGGAAGACCCTGGTTTCAGCCACACACAGTACCTGGGCTCAATACTTAACGACGGAGGTGAGTGATGGAACTCGGTAACCTAGTAGGTCTCATACTTGTAATGATCGGCATCTTCGTCGGTTCTTTCATGAAGGGCGTATCCCCTGCCTATCTCGTATCTATCCCTGCAGCTATCTTGATCGTTATCGTAGCCTCGTTAGGTGCTACAATGATGAGCTTTAAGATGGCAGACACGTCTGGAGCTTTTAAGGTCATATTAAAGACTTTCAAACCAGGAGCTCCTCTAGACAAGATCGGCGCACTGCGTAAAATAGTAGAGTTTGCCGCCACCGCCAGACGAGATGGCATCTTGGCGCTTGAGGCAGAGAACGGCAAAGTAGAGGATCCCTTCTTGAAAAAAGGTCTCCAGATGGCCATCGACGGTATAGACCCCGAGGCGATTGAGGAAGTTTTAAAAACAGACATCAAAACCATGAAAGCGCGCCACAAGGTGGGCGCTGACTGGTGTATGGCTCTCGGTATCTTCTCACCAACTTTCGGTATCATTGGTGCTGTGTTAGGTCTCATCGCCACGCTAGGAAACCTAGATGACCCCGCAGCTCTCGGGCATGGTATCTCTGCAGCCTTCGTTGCTACCTTCTGGGGTGTTTTCGTAGCCAACGGTCTGATGTTGCCTTTCGCAAACAAGCTCAAGCGACTCTCGGCAGAGGAAGCAGAGTACCGCCAAATGTTACTTGAGGGAGTAATGAGCATTCAGGCCGGTAAGAACCCTAGAGTTGTTGAGGAAACACTACTGACGTACCTCTCGCCTTCAGAGCGTGAGGGCGCCGCAAAGGCCTAACATGTCTGAGGATAAAGGCAAGCAGCACCACGGAAAAGGTCACGGCAGAAAGCACGAGGACCACGAGGAGCATGAAGAGCACGTAAACCATGAGGCGTGGGTTATTCCGTACGCCGATATGTTAACTCTCTTGATGGCTATGTTCTTGGTGTTATGGGCAACTGGACGCGTCGATGAGCAGAAGTTCGCCGCGGTGGCCAACGCTCTAGCTAGCGAGTTTGGCGAGAATCTACCATTCCCGGGCGGCAACGGCGTCTTAGAGAACGGCGCCGTGTCTGACGGAACTCCGATAGATTTCGGTTTAGATGCAGCTCGAGCTATAAAAGCCGAGCAGGCACTTGTGTCTCTAGAACAGCAGCAGGAGGCTGTAGCTAGCGAGAAGCAGACTTTTCAGGGAATAGCCGAGAATCTAGAGTCTGAACTTAAGCAAGCTGGCATCGGCGATAATGTGTCTTTCCGCCAAGAAAAGAGAGGTCTGGTTGTAACTATAGTCACAGATCAAGTTCTGTTCCTGTCTGGTGATGCTAGCTTGGAAGCCGGAGGTACCGTGATACTTGATCAGGTTGTAGATGCGTTAAAAAAGATAGACAATCAGGTCTTAATAGAGGGGCACACGGACTCTAGACCCATAAGCAACGGACGTTTTCCGTCAAACTGGGAACTATCTACAGCGCGTGCTACCAAAGTGCTACGATACTTTGTAGACAACAAGGGATTCCCTGCAAACAGGATCGCAGCTAGCGGCTACGGAGAGACAAGACCAGTGGCGGACAACAACACAGTAGCCGGTCAATCTAAAAACAGACGTGTCGAGCTCGTTGTTCTATCGAGCACAGAGTGACACAGTAACGTAAGTCCTAAGACACCCAACAACCAGAAAGATACAACCATGGCAAAGAAAAAAGCAGCACCCAGCACAGAGTCCTCAAGTGAGGAAGCACCGAAGAAAAGCAAGAAAGGTTTAATCATAGGCGTAGTCGCCTGTGCAGGATCTCTCTTTGCCGGTTCCCAGTTTCTCGGTGGCAGCTCTAGCGCAGGTACGACGGTTGTCATCTCAGGAGCTGAGACCACCACTACTGTAAACCCCATGGACCAGACAGCCGTACCTCTAGAGGACGTCATACTACTGCTCTCTGATGGTAAGTACATGAAAGTCGGCATAACAGTTTTCGTAGCCCCGCCCGGCAGCAGCGGCGGCCACGGAGGCGGTGCTGCTGTCAAGATAGATGACATGAAGCCCAAGTTTGACAAGCTACGCGGCGAAACTCTCAACTACATGGAAGGCATGAACACTTCTCAAGTACGTGACAACAGCGTGCGCCGCGATCTCATAGACCACCTCATGGAGAAATCCGAGCTATGGTTCGAACACACCGTAGTTGGTATTGAGGTGCCAACCTGGACACCAGTTCCTTAGCAACACTGTCGTTGCTGTCAGGAGTCCTGCGCCAACAGTTTTAAAGGTCTTCTCTAACTGGCTAAACGCCGGTTAGTTTTGATCCCAAATGACAAAAACCGAAAGGACAACGTGCGTAAATTTTTCGCATCCATTGTTTTTGGTGCTGCAGTTTTAGCAGCACCTTCAGCAGTTCTAGCCACCGGCAGCGGTGACGGCTCTGCAAACTGTACCGTTTCTGGCCCGGTGCGTTGTGAAGGCGGTGACCCATCCTCTGGTGGTTCTACCGGCGACACTTTGCCCCCAAAGACACGTGTAACTAATCCACCTGTAACTACGACACCTGTAACTACGACACCTGTGACGACAGTCCCTGTAACTACGACACCTGTGACGACAGTGACGACGTTGCCTGCAGGAGTTCCACAGCAGAACCAAGTCTCACCCGGTACGCCGCAAGAAACGCAAGTTTCACCCGGTACGCCAGTTGAGACCCAAGTGTCACCTGGCACCCCAGCTGAGAACACAAGTAGCAACACAAACGCTGGTTCTACGTCACCTAGTGTCGCAGCCAACAACAAAGCTAGCGGAAACTCCATCGTGAATAACTCCGCAACAGCTGGTTCCATTCTGGAGCGTGTCTCAACTAGTGTTCTAGAACAGTCTGGTTTGACTGTACCACGTGTGCTTGTAACAAGTGGCGCAGCTGCCATCATGGACCCAGCAGACAGCTTCAAGCTCGCTGCAGCCGCTCCTAAGCCTGCTCTGAGCCATCTCTGGCCAGAGTCTTTCATCGCTGGTTTGGCTCTCGGCCTGACAGCGTATGGAGCAGTGGTTGTTGCACGCCGCCGACAGGAACGTAGCGTCTCTGACGCAGATCTTGATTTGTTCTTGACCTCCTCAACTTCAGAGAATCAAGAAACATCTACAGACCTGCTTAAGGTGTAAAAAAGAACTAGGAGCCTAACCGCTCCCCGGCTTCGGCCGGTTTTATTCCAAACCCTTGCGGCGCTCAATGCTGCACCGACAGTAGTGTAACATACAAAGAATTTGAGGCAAAACCTCCAACGTTCGCGTCGGATATCACCGACAAAAATCGCCGCCCGAAATCGAGCTCTGCTCTTTTGGACGAAGCTGTCGGACAAGTTCCTCCGTCTCACAGCCAGACCCGATAGAGGATATTCTCCATGTCATTGGTCGTTTGAGAGTTACTGGCCTGGTTAGCGTCAGAGTTTCACACAAAACAGCCTCGGTTGTTTTTGTTTGAAGTCTGTTCGTGTGTCACGTGAAGTGACAGGTTGCCCGAGGTCTCCTCAGGTCAACTGCCTGCTTGGCAGCTTGTTCTCGGTTCTGCTTTGTCGCAGATTCCTAGACAGCAACAGTGGCTTACTCTAAGGAAAGCCGGTCCTCTCTCACCTATGGTGCAAACGTTGAGTTTTTACTCCGTTTTGTTATCTTGTGGTGAGAAGAGGGCCGGTGCCCCATATTCCAAACGTGCACATCAACACTTTCTCGGCACTCTCTTTCTCTGCAGTTAACGCTCGCATAAAACCCAACATCAACCTGCAAACAAAGAGAGGAAATCATGCCAGGACTTAACATAACTAGACGATACACAACCGAGGGAGTCTCGCCTTTTGACGGTATTGAATTCTCTACCAGATCTTCACGTATCGCAAACCCTGACGGCTCTGTAGTGTTTGAGATGACTAATGTTGAAGTGCCTTCATCATGGGATCAAGTCGCGACCGACATTTTAGCATCAAAGTATTTCCGCAAGTCCGGAGTACCTCAGCCTGATGGTACATTAGGTTCAGAGAACAGCATCAAACAAGTTGCCGAGAGACTCGCTGGCGCTTGGACGCACTGGGGTAAAATTGGTGGCTACTTTGCAACCGAGACTGACGCCTCCTCGTTCTTTGACGAGATGTGCTACATGATAGTAACACAGATGGCGGCACCTAACTCACCGCAGTGGTTCAACACTGGTCTGTTTGAGGCTTACGGTATAACAAACGATCCAGACGGGTCATGGTTTTTAAATCCAGACACAAGACAATTAGAGCAGTCACCTCATCGCTACTCTCGTTCCGCAGCGTCGGCTTGCTACATCTCACGAGTAGAGGACAAACTCGTAGGACCTGGTTCTATAGTTAATTTCGCTGAGCGTGAAGCTCGTCTATTCTCTCAAGGGTCCGGCTCAGGCGCTAACTTCTCAAACGTTCGCGCAGCTGGCGAACGCCTATCAGGAGGCGGCACTAGCTCTGGAGTTATGTCGTTTCTCGGCTTTCTCGATAAGGCAGCTGGGGCGATTAAGTCTGGAGGCACGACAAGAAGAGCAGCCAAGATGGTCATCCTCGACGCTGACCACCCTGAGATAGTTGAGTTCATAAACAGCAAAGTACGTGAGGAGGAGAAGGTTGCAGCACTAGCCGCTGCAGGCTACGACACCTCGTACGAAGGAGAGGCTTATCAGACCGTTTCTTTCCAGAACGCTAACCACTCTGTTAGATTACCACGCGGGTTTATGGACAAAGTGTGCAATGATGACATGTGGGACCTCACAAACCGCACTGATGGTTCAGTCCGTAGATCACTGCCTGCCAGAGAGCTCTGGGACACGCTAGCTAGCGCGGCTTGGCGCTGCGCTGACCCTGGGGTACAGTTTGACGACATCCTAAATGACTGGAACACCGTTGCAGACACAGAGGCCATCAGAGGAAGCAATCCCTGTTCTGAATACACGCACATCGACAACTCCGCGTGTAACCTCGCGTCTTTAAACCTAGGAAAGTTCTTTGATGATGCAAAGCAAGAGTTTGACGTCGACTCGTTCTCTCACGCGGTGAGACTATGGACTCTCACGCTAGAGATAACTGTGTCTATGTCTCATTACCCAGATCCAGAGATTGCTGCGCGCTCTTTTGAGCATCGTACGCTTGGTCTAGGATACGCCAACATGGGGGCAGTCTTGATGCGTGCCGGTTTGGCTTACGATTCCGATCAATCACGTGCAGTTATCGGCGCCGTAACGGCTCTAATGCACAACCTTGCCTACGCAACCTCAGCAGAGGTGGCCGCTGCTGTCGGTCCGTGTGAAGCTTTCGCTCCAAACCGCAACAGCATGCTGCGTGTTATTCGCAACCACCGACGCGCCGCTTACGGCTCACTTGCAGACAGACGCTCGATACCTCCTTACGAGGCTCTAACAGTCGAGCCCAAAGGTATCGATCACCTATCTCTTGCACACACTCCTTTCGCTTCTCTGACAGAGCCCGTGATACGTGCTGCAGACAGAGCTTTAAATGGCGCCTCTGAACACGGCCTTCGAAACGCGCAAGTCACCGTTCTGGCACCAACTGGAACTATCGGCCTCGTGATGTCTTGCGACACAACGGGCATCGAACCAGACTTCGCTCTAGTCAAGATGAAGAAGCTAGCAGGCGGTGGATATATGCAGATAACTAACTCGTCAGTGGTGCCAGCTCTAAGAGCGCTCGGCTACTCGCCTGACGACATATCATCGATAGAGATGCACATCCTGGGCTCTAAAACGCTCAACGGTGCTAGCGTCATCTCTGCTGATTCTCTTCTAGCTGCCGGATTTACAGAACAAGAGATAGATGCCGCTTCCTCCTCTGTGCGTTCTGTGTCAGACATAAGCTGGGCTTTTACTCGTTGGGCCCTGGGAGATGACGTGTTTAAGCGTTTCGGTCTCTCAGACACAGCCGATGGTATGGATCTACTGATGGCAGCAGGGTTCTCTCGAGACGAGGTGACCTCATCCTCAAAAGAGATCTGCGGGCATCTAACAGTAGAGGGCTCAAAGGTTCTAAAACCAGAACACCTGGGAGTTTTTGACTGTGCTGTAGAGTGTGGAGACGGGACACGAGTGATTCACTGGTCAGGGCACGTCCGAGCTCTCGGCGCAGCCTCTCCTCACCTCTCTGGCGCTATCTCAAAGACTATCAACATGCCTAACAACACTTCAGTGCAAGAGGTTCGCGAAGCATACGAGATGGCTTATGACAATGGAGTAAAGGCAGCAGCTCTCTACAGAGACGGCTGCAAACTCTCACAACCTCTCAACTCAGCAAAGTCCTCGTCTGACAAAACAGACGAACCTAAAGTATCTGTTCAGATAGTACAAGGTATGTCTCCATCAGAGTACTACCAAGATCAAACCCCTCCGCGTTTCCGCCTCCCGAACATGCGCTTTGGCCCGACCTGGCGCTTTGAAGTTGGTGGCGAGGAGATTTATCTTCGTTCAGGCGAGTATCCAGACGGCACTCTAGGGGAGATATTCATAGATTGGGGCAAGCAGGGATCAACGCTTAGAGGGATAACTTCTGCGCTCTCTATAACCATCTCACAAGCGCTTCAGCACGGCGTTCCGCTAGCTAGAATCGTCAAAGCCCTCAAGGGTCACACCTTTGAACCGCGCGGAGTTGTCGTAGGACACGAGAACATCAAGATGGCTGCGTCTATCGTGGATGCTATAATCCGTGTCATAGGTTACTACTACCTAGGTCAAGACGATCTGGTCCAGGTTAAAACCGGCCCTACACGATTTGACAACCCTCTAGAGTTTAGACAGGTGTCGTCAAGACGGACTCAGACTGGGCCGTCTTCAGCTCTTCCAGAGGCAGATCCAGACTTAACCCTTTTAAGAAAGGCCGTAGCTAACGCTAACTCCTCTGCTAACTCCTCTAAAGAGCAAGCACACACAACTCACGTCAGCCAAGAACGCGTTTTTGGTCAAAGCTGCGTCTCGTGTGGCGGTCAGAACATGATCCAGGCTGGTTCTTGTCAGGTTTGTGGCGACTGCGGGCAGACTACAGGCTGCAGCTAAAGGCAGCACGTTCTTAAGAGCGAGTTTAACCACATCTTTAGAGAGCAGTAGAGAGACTATTCCTCGGCTTCTGTGTTACTATAACGTCTGTATTACTATAACGTCTGTATTACTATAACGTCTGTATTACTATAACGTCTGTATTACTATAACGTCTGTATTACTGTAACGAGGTCTAACTGAGGAGTTTAGTAGGCATATTTAGGCTTGACACCAGCGAGTCTTTATCTCTAGCTCTGTCTAAAACCCATCTCTGCAAGCCGTGCAGCAGATGTCCACAGTAAGTTGGGGTTCTCAACCAAGGTCTCTAGCGGAACTCCCATGCGCACGCGTTGCCAAGCCGCTATAGCCACTACGACTACAGCTACTCGCACTACGTTTAGCAGGATGTTTCTCACGATAATAACTGTAGGTGGCGCTAAAGCCTGGTGAGCCAATCTCCGGGGGCCCCATCTCTCTGTGGCGAAAGGGGCCAAAAACCCTATAAAATCTGAAAAAACCCGAGATAAGAGGGGTTTCGGGTCGTTTCTCTATCCCTCTTGTTGGCTGGTAACCCTCGGCGCAGGGTCTGGCTGGCTTCCGTCTGTAGCTGGCCAGAAAGTACCCCACAGGGTCACTAACACAAGAAGCGCAAATAGAAAACCTGAGACAACCGTCGGCCAGCGCTTGCGCTTACGCGGCGGCTCTACTATCTCTATACTACCATCCATACCTGTCTTGATGAGGCCCACTCCACCGTGTCTAGGGAGCAGCTTCCAGAGAGAGCCATCTTTAGTTCTAACCGAGAGCATGCTGAGTCTGTTTACCGCTTCCTCTGGTATCAGCACGCCGCTTTTCCACTCTCTCAAAATAGAGTTTCTCTCCTCTAGCATCTCAGCTACGTTGTGTTCAAGACCTGATCGCACGGCGTTTTTATAGGATGCTGTTCGTCGAGGCGCTTTATCACGCACTGCTTTAACTCTCTTTTGTCTCTGAGCGCTCTCATCTATGCTCACTTGGAGCACTTGAGCTGTAGCTTCGTCATGTACTGGGATAAAGCCGTCCTTGGAAGGTTCGCTGCTAACTCCCTCAGAAGCTCTCTTGTCTCCTCTAGTAGACTCCTTCTCAAGCTTACGTTGTTCTTTTAAAGCTCGCTCTGTTTCTCTCCGAGCTTCCTTGGCTTGCTTTTTAAGCTCCTGCTCAGCCTCCCACTCAGCACGCTCTCTTGCTAGCTTATCGCGTCGTGATTCTCTCTCCATCACACGTCCAATCTACTTCTATCGAAACCGTTCGATTTAGTGACGATGTAGTCTCTTCTCTCTGTCACGTCTTGACCCATAAGCACCTCAAACAGATGCTCTGCCTTCTCCGCGTCTGAGACAGTCATTCTTCTGAGTCTGCGAGTCCCTAGATCTAAAGTAGTCTCTGCTAGCTGGTCTGCATCCATCTCTCCTAGACCTTTGTAGCGCTGGATGTCATCACGCCAGGCTCTACCTTCACGCTCTAGTCGCTCGAGAGTGTCTGTCTTATCTTGCTCGCTGTAGCAATAGATGTACTCCCCACTTCCTTTAAGTGTTATTCTGTAAAGAGGTGGTACTGCAGCAAACACACGTCCTGCCTCTAGAAGCGGTCTCATGTATCTCCAGCACAACGTTAAAAGTAAACACCGGATATGGCTTCCGTCCACATCAGCGTCAGCTAGCACTATTATTTTAGAGTAGCGGGCCTTGTCAAGATCAAACCCACGTCCAGCCCCCGCCCCGATTGCGGTTATAAGAGAGGCGCACTCCTCGTTATCAAGCATCTTTCGCTCGGATGCTCTCAGGACGTTAAGGATCTTTCCTCGTATAGGTAAGTAAGCCTGGTACTCGCTGTTTCTAGCCTGTGACACAGTTCCACCAGCAGAGTCTCCCTCGATTATTAAAAGCTCTGAGTGCTCTAGATCGTGACTTCTACAGTCTTTTAGTTTAGCCGGAAGCGCGCTTGATTCTAGAGCGCTTTTTCTTCTAACTAAATCGCGCTGTGCCTTAGCTGCAACTCTCGCTCGTGTCGCCTCAGCTACTTTCTCAAGCAGTGCTTTCACTTGCGCCCGACCTCTTCCCTTCTCAAGTACTGTACCAAACTGCTCAGCAACCATGTTCGCTACTAAAGGTCCGATAGCAGAAGTCCCCAAGACCTCCTTTGTTTGGCCCTCAAACTGCGGCTCAGGTAGCCTGACGGCGACAACTGCCACCATACCCTCAAACACATCGTCTTTAGTTACGCTGCCCTCATTCTTAAGCATCTTTGTCTGCGACAACGCATTAACGACAGCTTTCACGCACGCTCTCTCAAAACCCTGGACGTGGGTTCCACCCTTCGGGGTTTCTACAATGTTTACAAAACTCCGCACACTCTGTTCGTACCCTTTAGTCCAAGCTATAGCTATGTCTATCTCAAGCTCCCTCTCTAGTTCTTTAGAGACTAGCTTGTCACCCTCTATGACTTGTGCTAGTTCTTTGTAGGTAGCTTTACCCGTGACACGCCACGGACCGGATATAACGTCCGATCTCCCTGAGACCATCTCTGTGATGCCTCCTTTATGACACCAAGTCACATCCTCACCTGCTCCCTCTCTCTCGAGGGTCACTTCAAGACCAGGAACCAAGTAGGACGTCTGCTCTAGGCGGGCTGCTATCTTTTCCCAGTCAAACTCTGCTTCTTTCTGGAAGATCTTATAGTCTGGCCAGAATCTAACGCGAGTACCTGTGGTCTTTGGTCCTTTGTTTTTCTTCATCTCGAGACTCTTTGTAAACTTTCCTCCACTAAAGTGTCCGCTCTCGGCTCTGTTAAAGTCTATAGACCAAGTCGATCCGCCACGATCTACCTCAACTGACACTCTCTCAGATAAGGCATTAACGACGCTTGCACCTACGCCATGTAGTCCTCCAGACACCTTGTATCCATCGCCGCCAAACTTACCTCCGGCGTGTAGCTTTGTGAGTACCAGCACGACACCAGGTAGCCCAGACTTTGGCTCTTTATCCACAGGGATGCCTCTACCGTTGTCAAAAACGGATACCGAACCGTCAGCGTGACTTATCACTCGTATCTTAGTGCAGTATCCAGCAAGAGCCTCGTCTACTGCGTTGTCGAATATCTCAAAAACGCAGTGAGTCAAGCCACGAGAGTCTGTAGAGCCTATGTACATAGCGGGCCTTTTTCGTACAGCGTCAAGACCTTCTAGGGTCTGAAGATCGCTGGCGCTGTACTCTCTGGCGGTTTCTGTCTGGTTCTTAACTTTTTTGGCAGCCATGCCTCTATCGTCCTAAGTTATCCCTACTAGTCTGCTATCTCGCCGCGCCGATGGTGGTCACCCAGGTTCTTTAACCCTGAAACTCAAATGATTTGGAGAAAAATGAACACTTCTTACAACAAGATGTTCGTGGTGCTTTCACGCGAGGGTTTCACTGAAGTCCTGCGCCGTCAAGGCCCAGCTAAAAGCAAGTTGGCGCTAGTCGCCCACACTGCAGACCCTCTTAAAAACCGCGCTTATATTTTAGCGCAATCGCTTCTTAAACACGAAGATCTCTTGAACAGATCGCCGGGTGCTTATCTGCGCCTGGAGGTTCTCGACTCAAACTTCCTTCGCTTGACGCTCTCGGGTTCTCACTCGCACGCGTCTGCTGTTACGCCGCAAAGCGTATCTGATGACTCACTCTATCTGGCTTGTCGCCAGCTCATCCTAACTGACGCAGGTCATCTAGAAGAAGCTCTGAGTGTGGCAACTGAACGTCTAACGAAGCAGTAAAAACCGTTCTCGGTTCGCAAGGGTACGCCCTTGCTGTTATTCCCCGCGCTTCCCGAACCCGACGCGCACTACCCTGTTCTTGCTATCCCAGGCTAGAGGTAGAAGATTGTTGATGTCGTCACGTTCCAACTCCTCACCTCGCCTGAAGAATCTCCACGCCCTCTTGTGTGCCTGGAGAAAGCTATCCTCTCTAACCGTGAGAATAGCCTTGTTCTCCTGCGCCCATTTATTAAGCTCTGCCCACGCGCGTTCTGGGTCGGGATATGTCTGTAAAAACCAGACAGCAGCCCTAGGTGACGACTCAGGAAGCTTCTGACCAACTTGAGCAGTCATCGCCCTAAAGTATGTGCTAGACTTTCTCTCTGGGTTACCAACTTGTATGTTATCCAGGATACCTAGATGACGCTCCATCACACGCTTTAGCACTAGAGCTCTAACCAAAAGAGCAGAGGACGACTCTTTCTCCGGATAAAACAGTCTGTCGTGAAGTTGGGAGTTAGCAGTTAAGCGAGGAGTTAAAACACCCCACCCAGATTCTCTACCGCTCTTATCTCGCGAAAGTATCTGCCACACTCCTATTCTTCTAGAGACGTGCTCTCCTGACACTCTCAGTAACTTCTCGTCAAACTCCACTCTCATACCAACAAGCCGCGCTCCTGGCATAAAATCCGCAATCTCCTCTGTCCCGAAGGGTTCCGCTATAGTCTCTTGTAAAGATCCAGCATCAGCAGCTACTAACTCCTCAACTGCAGACCATCTATCAGACATCTCACTCTTCAAGTGACGTACTGCGTCTACTAAAGTAGCTCTCCTCTCCCACAAAACTGAGCAGGCCTCTGTTATCTCACCTCTAGGAGTGTGGAACAAGGCCCTCTTACACGCCGTAGCTTCTGTAGGTATCCACCAGGGGAAAGCCACCGAGTTACCCATCTCTGCCAGCCTAGACGGGAACTCAGGGTCTGGTGAGTTCAGTCTCCAATCTGGCACCTCAAGATGTGGTTGTACTAGAGGCCCACTCCCTTTTGGATCGTGAAACTTCCCATCAAGCAAAAGAGCCATGTAGCCTCTCTCCCGTGCTCCTTGCATCAAACGAGCTCTCTCTAAGGCCCACTGAGCCCACGCCGACCTGCGTGCTTTGTAGTCTGGGTCGAATCTATCCCCTGCTCGCGCTTCGTGCATCCAAGAAGCGCACCACTCTGTAGTGATGAGCTCAGCTATAACGGCCCTGTCTGTCTCATGTTCTGACACACTCTAATAGGTGTCTTTCTCACTGTTTCTCGCCATAGGCTCTCCCTGGGTGGTATCTGAACGCTTTTTCGGTACAGTGCCAGCCATGCCAGAGAGACTCCAGCGCTGCTTTACAACCGTAGAACTGGTCATGGTGTGTCTGGTTCTCCTCATAGTGACTGGCCTTGGATTTATGGGCTTTAAAGCAGTAGAGGACACCGGTACTCTTAAAAACACCCAGACGGAGATGGTCCAAGTCGAGGGTCTCATGCTAGGCTTTTATCAAGCCAGAGGGTTCTACCCTCAAGACCAGAGTCTGGTCTCATCTCTTGAGCCAGACCTGCTCGTCACCTCGGGCCCCTCCTCTTCTCCTGACTCGTACTCTCTGGCAGTATCGACAGAAGGGCAGCAAGACATTCTAGGCATCGCCGTCTTAGACCACTCTGGGTCTTGCGTTGCATCAAGGATAGCCCCTACAGACTCAGACATAGCGCGCCGGTCCTCTATATTTAAACCAACTGTCTCTCAACCTTGTTCTGGATTCTCTGCTCTGTCGATAGTTGGTATTCAGTGGTAAACAGAAGAGCTATGACACTCTTAGAGTTGATAGTGACTATGTTGGTGTTATCTTTAGTCACCTCTATAGGAGTGGTCGGATTCAGGGCTGTAACTGATCGTCAGGATAAAAATCAGGCTCTCGGAAATCTCTTTATAGTCAGAGACGCTCAACGTCGCTACGCATCTTTAAATGACTCTTACACTCCTACACCAACCGACCTTAGAGCCATACCGGCTAACCTCACTGTTAGCGACGCTCCATCTACTAACAAAAACTCTGTATCGATGGCGGTCGGATCTAGGGGAACTTTAGCGCTCGCATCTCTCTCAGAGAATGGTTGTGTCACACTTCAAGTCCCACCTCTATCAGGACCGCTCTCTAGACAGACTGAGCAGCGAGATTCTCTCCCGATAAGCGTGCTCTGCGATGCTAGGTCGGCTCTACCTTCTGGCGAGTACCAACAGACACCAGGACCACCGTCTGACGCTCTTGTGCTATCAAAATCATCTGAGATCTCCTCAGACTCTCAATCCGCTCTAAACTCCGGCTCTCTCTCAGATTTCGCTGACCTAGGTCTCGGTGTATCTGATGAGCCTGACTCATCAGACCCAGCCGTCCTCTCTCATGACGGGGAGCAGTACCTCTACATACCAAATCAGTCCGGCAACTACGTATCAACACCAGATTCCATAGACGCCTCCCCCGACGGGGACATAGACGTGAGAGCTTGTATCTCGCCTGTCTCTTGGTCGTCTCAACAAGTTCTTGTAGAAAAACAAGGTTCCTACACTCTCTCCCTGACGTCGTCAGGAGCTCTACGTCTATCTGTCACCTCTGGAGGACTCTCAAGTACACTGACATCCTCTACTACCGTGTCTCTCTCGCCCTTACAGAGAGGTTGTGTGAGAGTGTCTCTCGATGCCGACAACGGCTCAGGTGCCGCGACTGCGTCTTTCTTCGCTTCACCGTCAGGTGTTTCCTGGAGAGGTCTTGGTTCTCCAGTAACCACCTCACCTTCTATCTCTATAGACAACACGTCATCGCCGTTGGTTTTGTTTCAGGCGTCAACAGGATTCTCTGGTAGAGCGCACTCGGCTTCCGTACTTGTTGGAAACACTGTTCGAGTATCATTTGACGCTCGAGACTGCGGCCAGACAGTGTGTATCTCAGCGTCAGGCGAGTCTTACACCATAACTAGGTCGTCGTCGGGCCTTAAGGCCGCTGTTGTAGATAGAGACATGCTACTATTTGATGGTCTAGATGACCTAGCGTCTGTAGCTCACTCTAGCACTCTTGATATAGGTCCTCTTGAATCAATGACCGTTGTGGCAGCCGTGAGGTTTCATGGACCCATATCCTCCCAGTGTCCGATAGTGTCTAAAAGAGAGACAGATTCAGCTTCGTTCTCGGGATCTAACTATGCCGGGTGGACTCTGTACATAAACTCGCTAGCCAAGGCAGCATCCTCCATATATGACGGCTCCCTAAACCGTACAGTGTCTGCTGGCTCCTCTATAAGCTACTCTGAACCTCTCGCTGCAGTACTTTTAAGAGTAGGAGCATCTGGGGCTACCGGAGTTCAGCAAGACGGCTCTCGGGCAGTATCTATAGATGGCGCACTCTCTGCTCCAGCAGGTATAGCGGTACCGGTAGAGATAGGAAAGCTTGGTTCTCTGTATTGTCCTATGGAGTTTTATGGTGTTGCTATCTATAAAAGAGATCTCTCCATATCTGAAGTAAACGCCGTTTATCAGTATCTACGCAGCTAGCGTACGGTGGTTTGGTGTCAATCTAGCGCTCTGATAGTGTGTGTCCCGTACGTAACGGTTAAAAACTATCAGGAACACAGAGAAAGAGAGACATCACATGTCTTCCTCACTAGACGCCAGCATGCTGGCTATAAAGAGACTGCGTTTAATCGGCGTCACAGCCGGCCTGGCAGCCGTCTTGTCACTGGCGTCCGCTTGGGCGCCTTGGTTTAACGCATCAACATCAAGAGGTGTCGCAGGAACAACCGCTGCAGACAGCGTTTGTGGAGCTAAAGGCGGCATGGTTGTCGTCGATGCTCAAGGTAATCAGCGATGTGTAATCATGTCTAAGTCAGTATCTGGCCGAGAGATGGTTGGACAGTTTGAGGATGTACGAGCCGACGGAATGTCGCGTAACGTAGTCTTCAAAAAGCTCCCAGCTTCTGTAGCCTCACTACCAGCCGCCACCTTCTGGGCCCTGCTAGCTGGACTTCTCGTCCTTCTTGCTTGCGCATTACAGAGTCTGATGGCGTCTGCCGCAGCACCTCTCGCCTCGTTGGCAGCATGGCATGCACTAAACGCTCTAGCTGATTACGCAACTGATCCCGCCCATGGTGGGCATCTAGTAGCTCTGCAGTATGGCGCATCGATAACTAAGTGGGCTATAGTGGCCATCTCAGTACTCTCGGTGTCTGGTCTTGCGCAGCTTGTAGCTGTTAGACGCGAAGTGTGGGCAACTAGAAAAGCAGCAGGGCTCCCGGCCTCCGCTCTCGCTGGAGTGCTACAAGGCGCAGTCTCAAAAGCTGTCACTCAGGCAGCAACCACGTCTCAGAAGTGAGATATCAGGCAGCTCGCGCTGTCTGTTTTATACAGCTTTCAGTACTTTGTGGCATTCTGTCCCAAAAACCTAACTGTGTCTCTCGTGTCAGACCTCTCAAAACTACTCCCTAAAGCTGCGCTCTGGGCGCTAGTTGTGGTAGTTTCGGCGCGTGTTGTTCTCTCTTTTTACGCTACAGTCGCAGACCTTGTTGTGCTGTGTCTCTCTGCTCTCTTTATATCTTTCGCACTTGATCCCGCGGTGTCTTTCATGGAGAGACACCGCATAAGGCGAGGTCTCGCAACCTTTCTAAGTCTCTTCGGTGTTATATGCTTTATCGGCGGCCTTCTCCTTGCAGCTGGTGCCGTAGCGGTGTCTCAAGCTGACTCTCTAGCATCTGCCGCGCCTGAGATAGTTAGAGACGCAGTCTCTACTATAAACGACGCATTTGGAACCTCGCTTGACCCAGACACACTTCTCTCGCAAGGGAGCTGGTTTGACAGCACACTATCTTCAGTCAAAGAGCGTCTCATAGACGCAGGGTCTGGCATTCTATCAAGCCTTGGTGCTCTGTTGACTCTCTTGTTCCTCTCTTTTTATTTCACGTCTGACGGTCCGCGTCTGCGCCACGCAGTGTGCTCGTTCTTCCCTCCTGAGCGCCAGCAAGAAGTTAGAAGGATATTCGACACTGCAGTTTCAAAAACTGGAGATTACCTGTTCTCGCGTTTCATACTGGCTATCGTGTCGGCTTTCACTCATGCGGTCTTATTTGCCGCCCTATCGGTTCCATACGCAGTGCCGCTTGGCATCTGGGTTGGTGTTGTCTCACAAATAATACCTGTGCTAGGCACTTATCTAGCTGCGGGTCTCCCTCTGGTTATAGCCCTCGGTGACAATGGTTTCAAAACAGCGCTCTTTGTGGCTATCGCGGTAACTGTTTATCAGCAGCTCGAAAACAACGTACTATCTCCTAAGATAACTAGATCTAGACTGGACATACACCCTGTAGTTAGCTTGCTAGCGGTGATAGTCGGGGCACGTCTTGCAGGCGCACCAGGTGCCCTGTTTGCTATCCCTCTAGTAGCAACTCTCTCTGCGCTCTCTGACGCTTACGTCAAGCGCCACGAGGTCTATCTGAAAGATGACGCTAAAGATGAGAAATCTTAAGTAGCGTTCGCTGATAACACTCACATCTCATGCCTCCGGGCGCATAGAACTCAACTCTCGTAAAACCTCAAGGTGAAGACCATCTGCGTTTATACGCGTACATAAACTACACGAGTTGTACTGCACCCACTCTGGTGGCGTACGCGGCCTAAGTCTGACGCATTTAAAAAATAAGTGCGACCAACAACTACTCGTGTTTATCTAGGAGATCCGTAAGCTCCAGGGTAGTGACCCGGATACGGATACGGATACGGGTAACCATAAAAAAACGGGTAGTGAGCTGGGTACGGGTACGGATAAGGGTACGGATAAGGGTAGTGAGCTGGGTACGGGTATGGGTACGGGTACGGGTATGGGTACGGGTATGGGTACGGGTAGTGACCAGGGTACGGATAAGGATACGGGTATGGATAAGGGTATGGGTAATGCGATGGGTACGGGTACGGGTAGGGATAATGAGAAGGGTACGGATAAGGATAAGGATATGGGTAAGGATAAGGATATGGGTAAGGATACACGTAGTAAGAGGCGCTCGCAGTAGTGGCGGAAGTTCCTAACGCGTTTGTGGCGCTAGCTGTACAGGTGTATGTCTTCCCTTGTACGCTAGTTGCCCACGATGTTGCCTGATTTAGCCACGAAGTAGATGTACCGAGACCTGATGTAAACGTGTAGTTAAGAGTTGGTCCTCCGTTACTTGAGGTACACGTAGTATTAACTGACGTAACAACAGATCCTCCAGCAGATGCTCCGGTAACAGAGAGAGATAAAGTACCAGCCCCACCGCTCTCACCGGCAGCAACTGCGCTTGGAGCTGTTGGAACCCCAAACGAGGTAAATGACGACGAAGTTCCAGAAGCGCCGCTACCTAGACTGGTTGTAGCAGTGACGCTACATGAGTATGTTTTAGGGTAAGTTAGGTTTGAGACAACAATAGGGCTTGAAGACCCGCTGTTTGTTCTCGTGAGTCCTCCATCGCTAGACGAGCAAGAGGCGGAGTAAGAGGTTATAGATGGACCACCGTTATCAGACGGCGCAGTAAAAGAGACAGACGCGTTCGAGCCGTCAGCCAGTGAGTACGATCTGGTCGCAACTACGCTGCTTGGCGCCCCTGGTAGAGATGACGATTGAAATGACGCACTTGCAGCGCTCTCGTCGCTCCAAGATACGCTGTTCTGTGCAGCGACCGTACAGGAGTAGGTTTTAAGCTCATCTAACGACGTGACTGACAGGGGGCTTGATGCCCCACTGCCAGTTCTTGTCGCGCCTCCGTCACTAGAGGTGCAAGTAGCTCTGTATGACGTTATACTAGCACCGCCATCGTCTCCTGGAGCAGTAAAAGATACAGCCCTACCGGCACCAGAAACCCAGGTTCTAGAGGTACCTGTAATTATTGGAGCCCCCGGAGGGGAGTAGGTGACCACAGGGTCGCTTGCATCACTCCACGCCGACCATCCTGCAGCGTTTCTGGCTCGGACCTTACATGTGTAGGTTCTCCCTTTTGTTAGATCTCCAAAAACATAGCTGTGAGCTGTAGATCCAGCGGTAACCGACCGCGTTGTGCCGCCGTTACTAGATTCACACGTAATCTGCTGTTCTATTAAAGCCCCACCGCCGTTTGACGGTGTGTTCCATGAAACTAGCGCCTCACCCCAAGCTAGGCTCAACGCAGAGGACGAAGCGTTAGCTGTGCCTGACCAAGAAGAGCTCACGCTGGTCCCGTCAAAGTAAGATATAGAGCTGCCACCTGCCTCAAACAGCACGCCGTCTATCCAGTATCTGTCGTCAGGGTCGCTCGCGCTCCACGTTATGTAACCCACCGCACTGGTTGTGCCAACTGGAGCTACGCCAGTGACTGACGCTCTAGTCCACTCTCCTGCCTCTAGGGCGTAAGACGTGCTAGATGACGTACCTGTAGCACTACCGCCACTGTTTCTCCACTCAATGGATAAAGTAGCACTCTGGCTTGCTAGACTGCTCAGAGTGTTTAGAGACAGCGTGTAGGTAGTAGAAGCACTGACGCTAACTTGCGGGATGTTAATTGAGAGCACGCCAGGTCTAGTAGGCTGTATTTGAACACTCCACCCACCGCTTGTCAAAGCCTGCGCCACTCTAGTTATCTGCGGGCTGCCGCTCCTGTTTTCATACCCGCTCTTACTCGTCTCACCAGATGGGTTGCCATTCAGGTTTGTTCTGTCCCGCGTAGAGCTAGCTTGTACTATAGAAACTTTGTCTGGCGCCGTATATAGCGTAAAAGATCCGCTGCTTGCGCTCTCGTCACTCCACCCTCCAAGACCCTCTGCTGCCACGGTGCAGGTGTAGGTTTTTCCTCCACTTAATCCAGTAACCGCCGCAGGATTTGAGAGGCCAGAGCTACTTGAGGAAACTCCACCGTCGCTAGATGAGCAAGTTGCACGGTATGACGTCACTGCGTAGGTTGCCGATAGTGACGTGTAAGACACTAACGCGCCGCCCTCAGTCCCAGCATCAGCAGATGCAGACACACCGTTTGGTGCTGGTGTGTCTGCAAAGGGTGTAGATATAGTACTAGACCGAGCACCTGTAGAGCTCCCGGTTCTAGCTTCCACTCCAAAAGTGTAGCTTGTGTAGTTTGTCAGTCCTGTTACCTTGTGTGACACGCTAGGGGATGTCACTGTTTTTATCAAAACAGAGTCTTGATAAACGTCGTACGACAAAGCACCAGCGACGCTATCCCACGTTAGCGTAACTTGTCTGTTTCCAGCGTTAGCGCTCAAGTTAGCTACAGCCCCAGCTGGTAAATAAGGTGTCACGCTGTCGCTGCTTGTCGGTCCCTTCCCGACGCTGTTGTAAGCCAACACCCCTATTGTGTAAGTCTCGCCGTTCTCTAAACCAGTAACTGCGTAGGAATTAACACCCGTCGGCGTTCTAGCAACAACAGCGCCATCTCTGTATATCTCATACCCGACAGAGCCTGGCGTCTCGCTCCAAGACACTAATGCCTGTTTATCACCAGCTACAACCGATAATCCGACAACAGCTCCCGGCTTGCTACCGGCCGCAACTGACACAGACCTGGGACTCTCCCCTGTTGCGTTGTAAGAAGACACGCTGTAGTAAGCGCTCTCAAGCCCATCTAGTGCTGCTGTATCTACGTAAGAGGTGTCAGTACCAGTGTAGATCAGAGACCCGTCTCTATACAGTTTATAACCAGTAACCTGTCCGATAACAGCATCCCAGTTTAACACAGCATCCTGGCTGTTCTCTATGGCGTCAAGACCTCCAGGTACGTTGGGCGCCGTTAGCGCAGACACCGGACCTAACGTCTCACCTCTACTGCCGTTTAAAACCGGGGTTACTTCCCAGGTGTAAACTGTTCCTCCAGCTAATCCAGTATCTGTGAAAGTTGTGTCTTGGGGACGCTCTGGTATCTCAACTCCGTCACGCTCTATCACGTACTCGTCTGCGCCGCTGCCGCTCCATGACAAAACCGCCTGAACCCATCCGCCTGTAACAACAAGACCTGACCCGTTAGGTAAAGTCACGTCTGGGTCTTGGGCAGTCTCTCCTAGTGCGTATCTACCTGCGCACTGTTCTTGAGATACGGTGTTGTCTCTCCATGTATCAACAGTTCTCCCTTGTATCTTGGCATAGACGCACTCTCCCGACTCTGAGAGCATAGCCAGCCCCATGGTATCTCCATCGCCAGCCCTCCAAGAGACAACTCCGTAAGCGTCAGAGTAGCGCACCCCGACAAGACCTGGCGCGTCTGCTCTGGTTGTGAAAGTTTTGCCAGTCTCTGTCGCCTCAGCTACAGCCGTCACTATCGCGTCTTGCCACACTCTGTCTTGCACGTAAGAGACAGAGGCACTGTTTGCTATTTGCTGCAACTCAGCCTCTCCGGCTGTTGCCTCAGTTTTGCTAGTTATGGCCGAGAATCCAAAAAAAGCGATACCAGCGAGCAGGCCGACGACGACAACGGCTACCGTTGTCTCTATCAGTGTGTAGGCTCTCTTACGCACCTTCTCTAGCCCAGGAATACTCACTGTCTAGACTGTGCGAGCAACTTGATTACTTTCCACCTTGGTGTCACTTTTGAACCAAAACCGGGGTCCCTACGGGAGCTTTCTCGAATATCCAACGAGCCCAGGAGTCTCTCATGCGCACACAGCCATGGGAAACCCCTCTCTGGCCTAACGGAGTCCAGAGCCTCTTATCGCGGCTCTTGTTCCATGGTATCCCGTGAAACCCTATACCTTTATCAAACCTGGTGAAATAATCCATTCGTATCTTGTTGTTACTACCAGACATACCGACGCGTGTTTTGCTTGTTATCTTAAAAGACCCGAGTCTAGTTGGCGTGTTTGGAGCCCCGCTCGATATCTCTATAGACACCTTCTCGCCGCCGGTGGTGGTCACTAACACGCGTTGGTCGCTAAGATCTACGGTTAAGCGTGCTATATGTTGGTCTCGCACACCGCCCGCTTTAGCCGGCGCCTCTGTCAATGCCAGAAAGAAGAGAGGCAGGCATACAGCAACACGCCTAACTCTTGTTATCATTTCTTGGCTTTAGTTCCGCTGATGGCCTCTGCGTACCACACAACGTTAGCCGCGTCGTAAAGAGCGTACATGGGCACAACCCACGTGCGCCCGTCTGTGTCTTGCCTTGTTGTGTGTGTCACCTCGACGCGGACAACCTCGACCTTAGTCTCTGGTATTGGGCTGCAGTTTTTAGAACATCCAGGTAGCGTAGTTACTGGAGCGGCTTTAATGCCGAGGTCTTTAATAACTTTTGAGGCATCTCTCAAGCTCCACTCTCCATGTTCTCTCAGGACACCAAGTCTACCACTTGCGTACTGCACCTCTCCTTTTGCACCAAACGAGACATACGTTGTCATGTTGTTGGTGTTATTAGTGACGCTCTGGCTCTCTGGGTCGCTGTAGTACTCGCTGTTCTCTGGCAATCCACCAACAGCTTTAATTATCGCGTTTGCACGCTCTAAAGCAGCGGCTTGACTTGATGTCTCTGCCGTTTTTTTACACTTTCCTGGTATCTGTATTGTCTCCCCGCTTGAATCTTTCAATGACGTCGCATCACCACGTTCCTCACACAGCACTCCAGCTCCTGGGTTAGAGAACCACCACTCACCGTTTTTATCTATGTGAAACACAGATCCTCTCTCGTCTACTGCCCCTTCGTCTAGCGTCATGTTGTCTGCTCCTAGAACGTCTCTTATGACGCCTAGCTTCTCTTGATTATGTTCGTAGTAAATCTCCCACAACACAGCCGAGCTCTCAGGCAGAGCAACACCTTCGCTAAGAAAGAAACTCATCCCTCCAGGGGCTGTCTGGTTCTCATCTGAGAGAGACCCAGGTCCGGTGTAGGTTTTAAAAGTCGGGAGTTTGTCTATTTTTTCGTAGCTTGACCCAAACGCAGTTAGAGCAACTGCCCCGACGGCGACGATAGCTAAAGATGCTACTGCTGCTATTTTCTTTCTGTTCTTCATGTCAGCCTCTGTTCTGTTCTGATTTTGGAAACAGCCATCCTTTGATGCCTGTCTCAGCTCTTGTCTGTATATACACTAGTCCGGGTCCTGTCAATTTAGCTACGATGCCCTCACCGCTCAGTGCCGCCACGCCAACACCGCCTAAAGGACCAACTTTGAAACTAATGTCCTCCGAGAATCCAACCAGGTGGGATGTATCTACTATCATCTGCTCGCCAGCTTCGAGCTCGAACTTCTGTATCCCGCCGTAAGACGACATTAAAGCATCTCCTCTGCCTGTGACTTTCAGAAGCATAGATCCCTCTCTCATGACTATCGATCGTACGCCAGCCCATTTTACGTCTATCGACAGACCCGCCGACACGCCAAGCAGCGAGCCGCTCTGTATCAAGAGCCCTCTCCCATCTCTCAGAACTGCGTGCTCTATATCTCCTGGGTATTTGGGAGCAAGAGCGACCCACGCACCGTGTACAGTAGAGCTGTACCTGGCCATAAAAAAGCTCTCCCCACCGAGCTGTTTACGCAACACCGCCTTAGTTACACCACCAGGTCCTATCCCGGCTGACACGTTTATTCCGGCACTCATGGCCGCCATAGAGCCAGACTCTGCCAGAACTGACTCGCCAGCCTCTAAGAAACAGTAAGCCAGTGTGTAAGAAGGCTGGCAGCTGAGTTTAATCTCCACGTCGTCAGGTTCGGCCCTTTTTGACTTTACGGCCACCTCTCTGCCCTTTGTTAGAGGCCTGACCTTTGCTAGAGGCCTGACCTTTGCTAGAGGCCTGACCTTTGCTAGAGGCAGCTTTACTCTTTGTCGCGTTCTTTTTTAGGTCCTTTGCGCCAGGCTTAGACACTCTGTTTCTCAAAATCTTTTTACCAGCTAGAAAAGCCTGACGCATCAACCGGGGAGGAACAGCGATAGCGGCAACAGATATAACAACTAAAACACCAGCTGCACCCATGGTGCGGGCGTTTGCTACGCGGTCTCCAGATACTAAGAGTCCTGAGAGGAAAAACACCGCACCTGTGAGGCTTCCGGCCGCCGCCCAGCTTGTTGCGTACCCGAGCTTAGGTCTCAATTTAACGCTTGTTATAAATATGGCATACCCTACGGCACAACAGAAAGCTCCAGACCACCCTGGAAGACCCATCTCAATAGACAGCATCCATCCAACAGATACAGACAGCAGGAGCCCTGCTGTCTCTCTCCAGTGTTTCTTGAGAAACTCCACGCTAAGATAGTGTCAGATGACAACCACGTGTCAGGGGTTGCGCTCCCCTAAGAGCGAAGCTAGGCGTAGAGGCATGAGTTCCCCGACGCGTACCGGTATGAAGTACTGACCGCCCCAAACAGTTGGGTCGTAGGGGTTGTAAAGCTCAGCCCCAAGCCTGATAGCCTCAGAAGATGGAGCAACGGCTCTATCTAGGGCGTTCTCGATAGAGTCAGCTCTCTTTCTAGCAGCCTCAACTTTAATGGTGACAGCTTTTAGTTTCTCTGCAAAGTCTTTATCTGGCGTCACTTCAGCTCCAGGTAGTAAGTGTGACACTGGCACGCTAGCGATCAGCTGCGCTGCTGCACGATGCTTCACGATCGTCTCTAGTGTAGGCTTTGCAGTGATAGCCTCCCAGCTGCTGTAGCTTCTGTTTAGCATCGACTCTACCTCTCGATAGGCCTGCAATATGCGTACAGGTTTAAGGCCAGGTGCTCTCTCAAATAGCTCTTCTGCGCCCAATCCACATCTCAGGGCGTTCATCACAGCAGTGATGTCGCCTCTGTCAGATCTCTTCTTACCTGCGCTCTTAGTTTTCCCAACAATCTCTGTTAGTGAATCTACAAACTCGCGCTCATCTCGCGCCGTAGCCGGCCAGTTTCTCCCAGGCCAAACTTGCCAGAGAAAAGTTCTCTCCTCTGTTAAGCTAGAATGCATGCGAGCTCTTCTCGCAGCGTCGTGTCCGCTAAATGTGCCTGCGTCTTGCCGACGCGTCGTTGTGCTGGCTGTGCTTGCCATATGCCCTCCATGGTGATGTGACGCCAGTCCTTGGTGTCGTCACCAGTTTCGGAACGCGTTAAGCTTTAAGCACCCGACAGGTGTGCGCGCACTACCTCATTTGGTATATAGTAAGCAACTCTCTCCGGAACTCCTAGAGATAATAAAACATCGTCAAAAGTAGACGCCGCTAGCATGACTTCATCGTTATCTAAATCCGGATAAGCGCTAGTTAGCATCGATAACAAAGCCTGCCTCCACGCCTCTAAAGTCACAGTGGTGTCTTTGCCGTTGGCAGCTCTAGGGTAAGAGGGAACTCCAGCGTCTCTCGGACCGTGTAGAACTTGAGACCAAGTGCTACCCTCAGCCTCTAAAAGCAGTGCGGAACTTATGACGTCAGGCTCTCCACGCTCTGGTATCCCTAAGGCTTCTAGCATTCTACGTACAGCGGTCGTCACTTGGTACAACTCCTCTTCATGCAGCGAGAAGGAGTTGTCTAACATCCCTAGTATAGTGTTAAGCCAGGTGTGCCGCTCTATTTTCACATCCAGAGTATCGTCACGGGTCGTGTTTTTAGCGCCCAACGTGGCACACTCAAGGTGTGTTTGAATCTCTCCCTATCTCTAAGTCCTCCAGGAAGATTCTAGCCTCCGCTGTCTCAGAGCCTCCTTCAGGGTCTCTTTTTGTGTTTGTAGCGTCAGGCGACATAGCATTTGAGACAGCCTGCGCCTACACAGAGGCGGTAGTGCCTGTCGCTCACAGATCATCTGAAGTAACTATAGCAGTACCTTCTGGAGATAGATGGTCCAAAGGAGATGTGGAAGACAGGATTCATGCTCCATCTCTAAGAGCCTCGCTCTCGACCCCGTTTGTCGTAGTGAAAGACGCGCACTTGATGGAGCAGCCCACATATGACAGTCTCTTAAAGACAATAGAAGAACCCGCTAATGGTTGTGTGTTTGTGCTCTGCACACCAGACACTTCTCTTCTACCGAAGACTTACCTGTCTCGCGCTTCATGGGTTTTAGACATCGGCCCTCTAGACGAGAGAGAGGCTGTCGCTAGATTAGTTAAAGAAGGAGCTGAGAAAGCATCAGCCACAAAAGCAGTGTCGCTGTGTGGCGATCTGTTATCTCTCGCTTCGATGGCCTCTAAAGACCAGAATCTACTTAACTCCTGTGGTGTGCTCGCCCTTGAGCTACCGACAGAGAAGCCTGTCTCTTTTGCCACGCAGGCCTGCGAACATATAGAGGCTCTAGCTTCTCTTTACACAAAAACCCTACGCATACCAGACGCCCAAATGAAAGCCACATCTAGACAGATGTGTGCTCGTGTTCTGCTGTCACTAGAGCACAGTCTCTCAAAACGTCTAAGGGATACATCCATCACGCCAGAAGAGATAGAGTCGCTCTCTCGCAGGCAAGAACGTATAGACCAGGCAAGGGGTATGCTTTGGAGATACGCGCGCATCGACATGGTGTTAACTCACGCTCTCTTGTAGTTCCCGTAACAGGTAGCTACTTTAAAACATCCGAACGGTTAAAACATTAGCTAGTGCGAGATTCGCAAGTAACTCTCTAAGAGTCACTTCATTGGGTTAGAAGCAATCCACTCCATTTTAGCCGTCACTAGAGCCTCTACTTCGTCCCAGTTTCTAGCTCTCGGCCCAGGTACGTCTCTGTTGTAGTTGGCATCCATGACGATGCAGTCCCAACCTGCTTTTCTGAGAGACTCTACGTTGTGCGGCGCGTCGTCTAGGTAGCAGTCTCCACCCACCTGTGCCTTAGCTCCGATAAAGCAGAGATCTCTGTATGGAACTAACGGCCTCCCGTCAGGGCGAGGCTGATCGAGCCACGTTACGGTGTCCTCGACTGCTACGTGATGCGTGTTTTTCACAACCAGCCTGTGCGTGACGATGCGCACCCACACGCCAGCGTCAGAGAGACGCCACAGAGCGTCAGATGCTCCCTCGATAGCAGGCATATTAGCAAACATCCGCTCCTCTACCACAGCTTTGGTGTGGAGCTCTAAGTAGTGTTCCCTGTTTTTAATACCCCAGTTACCAGTCATGAAATCCCAAGATAGCTGTGGCCCCATCTCTTCTGGAGCCAAACCTACTTCTCGGCTAACTATAAGCTGAAAAGCTCTCTCATAGTCAGCAACTACACCGTCTAGGTCTACACACAATACAAAGGGTCTGTTATCCACGTTGATTAAAGTGCCTAGACCAAGGTTTTGAGCACACAAGCCCAGGCTCTCTGTGCCTAGAGTCAGACTATGGGCACCATGTAACTATGGAAGACCAGCCCTCCCCTATGTCCTTAACGGTTTCCTCCGTGCTCTCTGGGTTAGGAATAAACTCAGACACCACAGCTCTTCAAGCAGAAGTAAACCAGCTGCTCTCCTCTCTAGGTTATCAGGCAGCCGTTTGTGGCCCTGTCCAGTGGGGCTGTTTAGTCATATACGCCACCCCACAAGAGGCTGCCATGCTCCGGTTTGACCTCTCACCGGTAGCTGATTTTCTCTCTCAACGCGACACGTCAGTCAGAGACATCAGAGTGAAGGTACTCTAGGACACTAGAGCTCTGCGTCTAGTGTTTATATAGCCTATAACGGCGTTTAACCTATAAGGAGAAATCATGGCAGTGCAAGAATCAGGCACACCTATGTACGCCCGTCAAATCATGCGCCACTTGGATGGTGAAGTGAAGATGACGGCTTTTCGGGCCAAGAACCCTTCTCTCGCTTCTCAGCTCGAGATGGTGAAAGACAACCCTCGTCAGCTTAAGAAGCTCTCTGCAGAGTCTGCATGCGAACTAGTAGAGATGGTCTCTGACCCCAGTCTTCTAGAAACTCTCCACGAGCTAGACACACGTGTGTCAGTGCGTGACAGCATCGCATCGACTCTGAAAGAGATCAATGGGCGTGTCTTGGATAACGACAAGAACAGAAAACCTACTTCAGTTAGCGAAAAAACTGCGAAGTTTCTAAAGAAGTCACCAGCACAGGCAGCAGAGCGTATCTCTAGTGCTCAGTCGCTCGACGTACCTATGGTACTAGAGTGGTGCAGGGGTCTATCTTCAGAAGATCTCGCTATTTTTGCTGGACATCTTGGTTACTGTTACCCTATGATGGCAGACCGTGAGAACTGGGTTGCTTTTCAGAAGCTTCTAGTTGAGAAACTCTCAGAGGGAGACGCTAGTGTCCTCTCTGCAGCCTCTAATCGACTAGAGTCTGAAGTTCTTTTGGAGGTTCTCTTAGAGGCGCCAGAAGAGCTCTCGCTCTTTTTGACGATTGCTACGTCTGTTGTTCTTCATCAAACTCCGACGCTCGTTAAAGACAATAAGCTCATCGTAAAGCGTACTAACGCTGCCGGTGCCTCATTTGTCAAAAGCGAGTGTAACGCTGCTATGCAGTTGTGGTTTGGGTTGATAACAGCAAAGCAGGCTCTCAAGTCTCTGTCTAAAGATGACGAGTACGAAGGTTGGCAAACTATCGCTGCTGTCACTAACGCAACCGACGCAAATCTGCTTCTTGAGAAAGCGGATAAGTTCGGCTGGTTGGATGCTTCAGATGATCGATCGTTTTACCGCTATCACTCGACTCCAGCGCGCTACGCTGGCGTGTTGTTTGACATCAAAGACCTTGACGAGAAGTGGCTGGTAAAGCTAGCCCCCATCGTTGCAGAGAAAGATCTTAGGTCTTTCCTCTTTCAAAAGAGGATCTGCAAGCCGAGTGCTGAAGTGATCGATGAGATAGCGTCATCTGTGGATGCAGAGAGTGTAAACGACCTGCTAGCCATGTCGTCTTACAGCCGTGACCCAGAGGAAGAGTACGACCCCGCTATCATAGCGTCTGTCGTCAGCCGATTTGTCAATCTGACACCCGGCCTACCGCATCAGGTAGGTTCCCAAGGTAGCTATCGTTACTACTGGGGACAGAGAACATCTCTTCTCTCTCCGGTTCTCGCTAGCGTCTTGACTGAAGCTTTTCAGGAGAACACTTCATGTTGGGCAGTTTTCTGGGGTCTCGTTGAGTCTTGTCACGAAACCGCAACTTTCCAAGAACTAATCATGGCAGCTGAGGCTCTCAGCGCGTGATCTTCGGCAGGCTCAGCCTGCCGTTTTATACATCCTTCACTATCTAAACCGTGCTCTCAATGTGTCTTTGGCAGTGATAGCTGCATCTAAAACGATTGGAGACAAAGATGGCGTTAATTAACGCTGTAACGCCTGCAGATAAGCGGGCCTTCATCTATTGTATAGAGGACAGAGAGTCAAGGTGGCTCTCGTTTGCTTCGGCAAACCAGGTTCTCTCAGGCATGATAAAAAATCTGCCAAACAACCCTAAGCTCATCAAGACCTTAGACGTAGACTCAGCAGTAGAGGCGATAGGCTGGATCGATAGTCCAGAACTTCTAGAGTCAATAACGGCATCAGACCCTAGGACGGGTGTCGCTGACGCAGTGAAGTCACAGATGCGCAAAGTCGCGTCTTGTGTGCCAACTAGCGTACCGAATCAACACAACATCGAGGAGCGCACTCGCCGTCTTTTGTCAAAGCACGTCTCTCAGTGGGCCGAGCTTTTAACTGAGACTGAGGTCTCTTTTAAGATGGTACATGACGCAGTTGTCGAGTTGACAGATAGCGACTTTGAGCTGCTAGCAACTGGTGTGTTGCCGCATTCTGGCTTACACGAATCAGTTGGTGGTTTCACTGCTCGTCTGGCGTCAGTTCTAGTTAAAGAAGGCTCCAATTCCCCGCTACTTGCTCACACGCTAGCAAACAGTCGTGCTTGTCACAACGTTATGTCTGCATGGGATGGTAATTGGAACAAAGCTTTCGGTCTCATGGCAGATCGTGTCTTTGAACGCAACGATACTCCACACTACCTACTAAGACTCAAAAACGATAGGTTGCGAAACTTCTCGATAGATGCTGAGTGCTTGGATGTGTGGATCGCCAAAGGACGTCTTGACTTTCTTTGCTTGACAGGTGAAGTAACAGATGATGTCGTACAGGATCTGGTTGAAAAGACCTCTTCTTTAAGCGATCTTGTCATGGCACTTAATCTAGCAGCAAAGCCCTCTTACGTAGACATAATGGTTGAAAAGATGGTTGCTCTTGGAGGACTAGACCGCTCCGACTCTAGAGCTAGCTACTGGAGAAGGTCAATCTCTGTGTCGCTGTTTAACTCTCAGTCTTTAACTAAGAGAGAGACAGTTCGAAACATCTGTGCGTTACTAGAGCCTAGAAACATAGCTGACGCTCTGTCAGATAGTACTTCTGCTGTGATTCTCGGCTCTGATGACATAGATTTTGTGGCAAGTGCTCTGGGTTACAAGTTTTCCTCAGACGCTCTCTTCCACATGTCGCGTTCATCTAAAGCAACAGAGCACCAGACGATGTTCCTAGAGGCCGTGACGGCTCTGCCTGGTTCATCTAGGCTCGCCAAGAACCGATATCGCTACGCAAGCTCTGACTGGATATTTTCTAGTCTCGCAGCCCGTCTCGTTGAAACTTTCGGTTCAAACACGTCAGCTTGGGATTCGTTCTGGACTGTGTATGACCAGACCTCTGAAGCATCTTTTGATGAACTTGTTGAGTTGGCTCTGACCCTCAGCTAACCTACGGGCAGCTACAGCTGCCCGATTTATCCCTCTGGTGTTTCCGGGTTTAAACGGACAGTGTTTCTCATGCGTGAAGTTTTGCTCCCTGTCCTTGGTGAATCAGTCCTAGAAGCCACCGTCACTCGATGGCTTAAATCTGTAGGAGAAACAGTCTCTCTAGATGAGCCGTTACTTGAGGTCTCAACCGACAAAGTAGACACCGAAGTACCGGCTCCGGCATCCGGTGTCATCTCACAAATATTAGCTCAGGAGGGAGATACAGTCCCTAACGGTGCTGTGCTGTGTTTCATTGATGATTCACAAACAAGCAACACACCTCAGCCTTTAGCCACACCAACACCAGCTCCTGCGCCAACACCAGCTCCTGCGCCAACACCGGCTCCAGCTCCAGCTCCTGCGCCAACACCAGCACCAGCACCAGCTCCTGCACCAGCACCAGCACCACCACCAAC
>Ga0102917_1000003_pt1 | contig 128040 bp, 142 predicted proteins | sample Colrivmet1562A02_FD_78201 | JGI IMG/M metagenome (GOLD analysis project Ga0102917, IMG submission 78201) | Estuarine microbial communities from the Columbia River estuary - metaG 1562A-02 | ecosystem: Environmental > Aquatic > Marine > Intertidal zone > Estuary | place: USA: Columbia River...
AGCATCTATAACAGATTACGCCGTAGAGTACTCATCTAACTCTGGTACTTCATGGACGGTTTTTGCAGACGGAACTTCAAGCTTAACCTCTACCACAGTCACTGGTTTAACTAACGGTACAGCCTACATCTTCCGTGTCCGCGCACAAAACTCTGAGGGTTACTCACCGTACTCTACTCAGTCTGCGTCAGTGACTCCTAGACCACCGTCTGCAGCTCCGTCACCTCCTGTGTCTGTTATCCCTGGAGAGACACCTGCTGGTTCTGCTAACCTATCGATCTCAGCTGGCGGTTCATCGGCAAACGGCGAACTAGTAACGTCACTAGCCGTCACCTGTACAGCCACAGGCGGCCCGACTCTCACCTACACCAAGACTGCTGGTCTCGGAACAGACCCTTACTCCACTTATAACGGAGTAACAAACACATGGGCAACCAACGTAGCCGGCAAGACATACACTTGCACGGTCACAGCAACTAACTCCGTAGGATCAAGCTCAACTACATCTAACGCGTACTACGTGTATCCGTACCCGTATCCGTACCCATATCCTTACCCAGGTCACTACCCGTACCCGTACCCGTACCCGTACCCGTACCCATATCCTTCACACTACCCGTACCCGTACCCGTACCCCTCACCCTACCCGTACCCGTACCCGTACCCGTACCCATATCCTTACCCGTATCCTTACCCAGGTCACTACCCGTACCCGTACCCGTACCCATATCCGTACCCATACCCGTACCCATATCCGGCACACTACCCGTTCTTCTATGGTTACCCGTATCCGTATCCATATCCGGGCCACTACCCAGACTTCTACATTTCGCCTAGATAATATTATCTCCGCGAAGTCATGGTCTAGTGCGCAGCATCGGTGCTCTTTGCACCGATGCTGAATGCACTCAGTGTTACGTGACACACAGTGATTATTATGCTTAGACGATACAGACGCGCATTCTCTCTAGCAGAGCTAGCAGTAGCGACAATAGTCTCTATCCTCATAGCCACATTTGCCTTCCTCGCCTACAGGGCAGTCATACACCAGACAGACTACGAGAAAGTAAAAGAGCAGACTAGAACCTGGGTGAGAAGCGCCCAGGCACTCTACGCAATAGAGCACTCTAGGGAGTCTGACTACACATGGGAAGAAGCGCTGACAGACGCCGCTGAGGAGTTCCCACCTTACACGCAGTTTAACGCACTCTCCGAAGGTCAGCACGCCTACGATCAGGACATAAACGGCTGGCGCATTCAAACTGACGTTTCAGACAACGATTCAATATACTCAACAGGACCCCATCACATAGTCATAAAAACTTCAGAGAACGTCATGTTCTTCTCCGTTGCTGCAGAAACAGGTGTAGATTTCGCACCCACCGGCGCTCTCTTTGGTGTGGTGGCAGCAGAGGGTACGCCGAGTATGTGGGCCGCAAAGTGCGCCTCAGATGCCTGTGACGCAAACTCGGCCGAAGTAGGACCGCCACCTAACGGAGACTACGGCGGAACTACAGTACCAACAACCGCTCCACCTTCTACATCGCCAACGTCGTCACCATCGACTACGGCAGCTACTACAACAACTACAGTTGCACCGACTACAACGACGGGCGGTGCTACTACCACAACACCTGCCGCCACAACAACAACAACTACGACGACAACTACTACGACTACCACTACTACTACTACTACTACCACAACGTTGCCGCCTCCGGCGGTGCCTAGTCCACCAACTAGCGTTGGGGTATCAGAAGACCCCTCTGGGTCGGGGCTTCTCTCTGTAGTAGTAGGACCAGGTAGCGCCAACGGATCTGTGGTAACGCAGATAGACGTCGTATGTGAGGCAACCGGTGCGCCCACGCTGAGCTACACATGGACTAGCTCCTTAGGGTCAGACCCCTGGGGTCAGTACTCTTCTGTGACAAACACCTGGGCTACTTTAGTGGCAGGCGAGATCTACACCTGTACCGCAAACACCACTAACGCTGTCGGCACCTCAACTGCAACAGCTTCTGCTGCATACTACGTGTATCCGTACCCGTACCCGTACCCGTACCCGGGTCACTACCCTTACCCGTATCCGTACCCATACCCGTACCCGTCGCATTACCCGTACCCGTACCCTTATCCTTCACACTACCCGTACCCGTATCCGTATCCTTACCCTTCACACTACCCGTACCCGTATCCGTACCCGTCGCATTACCCATACCCATACCCGTACCCGTACCCCGGTCACTACCCATACCCGTATCCATACCCATACCCGTACCCATACCCGTACCCGTACCCCGGTCACTACCCATACCCGTACCCTTACCCGTATCCATACCCGGCTCACTACCCTTACCCGTATCCATACCCGGCTCACTACCCGTTCTTCTATGGATACCCGTATCCGGGTCACTACCCTGGAGCTTACGGATCTCCTAGATAAACACAAGCAGTCACGTTGGTCGCACTTAAACAATAAGTGCGACCAACAACTGCTTGGAGTGCGCTACCTATTCAGGCGTCTGAAAATCAGAGCTGTAGCTAGACCTATCGCAGATCCAGCCACGACGTCACTTAACCAGTGCGCCCCCCGAAGCATGCGACCAATGGACGTCGTGGCGGCAACCCCTAGCATCACTCCACCGCCAGATGGCGCCATCAAGGCGCTAGACACAGCCGTCGCTGCGTGACCAGACGGAAAAGAGCTCGTCTTACCCTCAAGGTCGGGCCTACTTCTTTTAAAGACAGGTTTTAAAGCATAGTTTATAACAAGTGCTTGTATAATCACAAAACCAGCAGACCTCAGCGCCTTTCGGCTGTCGCTTTTAACCCACAGTAGCGCGTATATTATAGGCGCCAGGTCGCCGCCTCTACTAGCTAAATGCCCAAGCACAGACACAGGACGAAGTCTACGCTTTGCAACAAGTCGTCTCTCGATAGCGTTGTCTAGATCATTTAAAACACTGAGAAACACACGGCTTTTAGATTTGCTACTCTGTCTGAGGTGCACGCCTTTAACGTCCCTAAACCACCCGTCACGGCAACTAGCACACACCAGTCAGCGGATGTGCTAGCAGTCTTGCGAGTTTTTACCATGCGCTCACAGTGCTATACGTCGCAGAAAGCGACCTAAAACAAAAGGAAGAACAATGGCAAAGAAGTCGTCGCCTGAAGGCGCAGACAACCAGACCCTGTTCGGCGAAGACACCCCTGCAAAGGGTAAGAATAAGTCCTACGCCTCCCGCATCGATTCTGATGCGCCACGCCACGTGCAGCTCATCGCTGCCTTGCTGGACGCGCCAGAGAACGCGAACCCCAACAAAACCTTCGGCAAGACTGCGCAAGTCGACGAGCTTCTCTCGATTCCTGCACTCCAGTACTTGGCGAGCTACTTGGCATCACCGATTCCTCGTACGGCCATGCGCCTACTTGGAGGACCCGGTACCGGTAAGTCGGCCAACGCTAACGCAATGGCTCGCCTCGCTGGTTACAAGTCGGAGATCATTCCGGCTGCCGAAATGCACGTTGAAGACCTCGCGTTGCCGATTCCCCTTCGAGACGAAACCGGTCAGATCGCCTGCCTCAAGCAGGTCATCTACGACAAGCACATCGAGGCTGAATGCATCATCATCGAGGAGCTCGCAAGAGCCCATGGTGTCGTGCAGCAGGCATTCTTGGAGCTGTTGGCATCTTGGACCTTAAACGGTCAGAAGCTTCCGAACCTCAAGGCAATCATCGTGTGCGACAACGACGCACACGAAGAGTCGCAAGAAGGTTCTGGTGGTTTCATCAAGGAGCTCGACCCGGCACTACTTGACCGCGTGTTTACCATCAAGGTAGACGACAACGCCACTAACTGGCGTCGTTTCCTTGCGGCCAAGTACCCGACGATCGACCTTGGAGACGTTTACCGCCTCCGTGACTTGATGCCTCCTCGCATGCGTCGTCGCCTCAGCCCGCGAACACTTGAGCACACCCTCTGGTGCGTAGAAAACGGTTTCCCGTTCGAATGGGGCCTCCCCATCGTTAACAATCGTCGAGAAATTCTCGAAGATGGAACTCGTGACTACACACAAGAGATCGCCAACGCGATCGCCAAGGCTTTCGGCCTCCCTGGCAACCCCAAGGGACCTGAAGGCACCGAGAAGTTCCGCAGCCTCATTAAGGCAGCGGTCGCTAGCGGCGTTAATGGTCGCTTCATCTCGGCTCCAGGCTTCGGCAAGACCGAAGGTGGTAAGGCAATCTTGGCAGAGCTCAAGCAGCGCGTGGTTTACATGAGCGGCGCTTCGGTTACTCCGGACAACTTGTTTGTTCCTGTACCGACTCGTGACGGTCGTGTCGACATTCTTCTTGACGAACAATTCGCAAACAAGGAAGAGTTTGTACTCATCCTTGACGAGTTCTCTCGCGCAAAGCCCGAGATCAAGCCGAAGTTTTACGGCTTGCTTCAAGAACGACGCCTCGGTGGTGTCGATGTAAATCTGCGTGCAGCAGTTGCCTTTGACAACCCTGGTGTAGTCGGCGGACAGCGGACTGCAGCAGGACAAATCGAACGAGCAGCAGCTGACCGTTTCTGGTTTACTGTCGAACTCTCCCCAAGCGACACCGAGTGGGCAGCACACCTCGTGCGTACCTACGGTGAGACTGCGGAAATCGTTGTGGAATGGTGGAAGACGGTTCTCCCGTCAGAAGCTCAGATTCGCGTCAGCGCCCGCTGCTGCGAGAGACTGATAAACGCCCACAAGCTTGGTTTCCCGCTTCGCACAGCTCTCGTACACGAGCACGGACACTTCGTATGTGAAGAGTTCCTTGGCTCGCTGGAGAACCTGTTTGCAAAGCGTGCAGTACCTCGCCTTGCGGTGGTCGTCGAGAACGTCGATAAGTACGAAGCAGAACTCGCAGCCGATCCCGACTGCCAGCGTCAAGGTGAGGTCTACATGGCCCTACTGAATGCTGAGCTCCCGTCGCTTCAGGCCGCTCGTGAAGTCTGTGTGCGCATGATGCGCGTGTTGCATGAGCAGCACAGCGTTTCACTGCTCCGCAGCCAAGACAAGCAGCGTTTCTGGTTGGAAGTTCTACTCGAAGCTCGTGGTAAGGGCATCGCCAAGAAGTAGCTTTTAAAGCTCTCTTAACCCGCTCCTCTGTTGCATAACGCGACAGAGGGCGGTGGTTATACATCACCCAAAAATAAAGACTAAGTATTTTAAAGACACACACTAATGGTAGTGAGTCATCTATTTAAGCACACGCAGAAAAGCAGCAAAAGGCTAGCGGATGCAGCATGATAGCTTAATCAAGAGAGTAAAGTGACGTTTTATAATCAAAAGTCGAAAACAGTATAGAGTCAAAACACGATAGAGACCCGGTTGTGACGTTCAGTCGCTAAATGGCCTTCTGGCCCTGTCTCTGTAGTCTGCTATAGCCCAGACAACACCGTACTGTCTGTCTCTCCCGATAAACTTCTGCTTGCCGTCTAGTCTCATGATACCAGCAGGGTCCTGGCAGGCGTCCTCAGTTAGATGGGCGTCAAAAGACTTAGTGTTTACAAACTGCCTGCAGCACATAACGCAGTGGCCCTCGTTCAGACTAGCCCAGGATCTACAACACTTTCTACAGTGAGACCTGGCTGGAGCTAGTTTTGGACCCCACCAGGCGTGCTCGTTGGCGTATTGACATATCTCACATGTTGCTTCCTGCATGTGAGAGCACAGTGAGGGCAGTCGCCCAGGTCCAAAGCGTGCTTGACGCCGACAGTCAGGGGAGCACTATGTGTGTTGTGACTGGAAGTAATCTCAGAAAAGCTCGAGGCCCTCTGACGGCGTTAGCCTTCCTGCTCTTAGGTGCTGCAACCGCTGCCGTATTCTGGCTTAATAAACCTGCAGACACAGTAGGCACAGAGTCAGCTGAGGTTAAAACCACGAAAGTTGACTTATCAGGAACGTCGTCAACATCGCTCCCTGACTCAACACCAGACACCACACCAGATACTCCCCCTGAGACAACTCCTAGCACAACGTCTGAGGTGTCACCAACGACTACAACTGCGACCACGGCACCACCAACGACAAGTGCAACCACGTCCACGCCTACCACTGTAGTGTTTCGGTGGGGTGACAGGCTACCGTTACTTCCGCCAGGAGGTAAAGCTGTTCTTGTTGGAGAACCCACATCGTCAAGTTACACAGCAGACGTAAGCTACAGCCTCACATCTGCAGAGATCTCAGCTCAACTAGTGGAGTATCTAAAGAACGCGTCTTGGTCAGTCTCGTCGTCTTCGACATCTAGCGTGCTGGCTTCTAGTGCCGAGATAAGGGGAACTTTCACTATAAGCCCAACCTCTTCAGGGTCTAAAGTCAGGATTCAGTTTTCTCGTCCTGCTGCCTGACGAGCATCAACTTAGCAAAAAGAGATCTGGCAGCCGCGCGCGCGTTTCTCTCATCGATCTCCTCCTCGCCGTCCCAGTCAGCTATGTTTAATACGCTGGCGTAGAGACCATCACAGGCAACTTGCGCTAGTGCCCCCATAACGCCGAGTCTGTACTCAGCATCTACCGACATGCGCTCGTCTAGGTCTCTCATAACAAACGCCAGTAGTTCGTGATTCTCGTCCTCTTCCAGGTACCCTGTGACAACTTGAGCTGCAGCTTCTAGATGCTCCATCCCTACGACGACTCTCTCTGGTGCCGCAAACGACCTGCCAACACAGTCTATCAATTCACGCAAAGCCTTACCGACCCTCACCGGGTCCTCTAGCTCTAACCCCTCTTCTATCTCCGAGAGCTGCTTTAGTACGTCGCCTCTACGTGGTTTCATGCGTTAAAAATGTTCTGTTTACTGTTTTTTGACACGAAAACTGTGTATATTTGTCATTTTATAGGAAAGTTCTGCTGTACCGTGGAGACTTTATACAGTCTAGACACCGTGTGTGGTGTGTCGAGAGTCCAGGTCTGGAGAACTTATAACGGCGTCCACGCTGATTCTGGCTGCCCTTTATCAGTCGGCGGCAGATGGTCAGAGGAGGAGCTCTCGGTGCTTGACGAGCTCTGTGACGTGTGCTCTTGGCGTCGTCCTCTATTAGCCTGGTTCTCGCAAGGATTCTCTCATGTCAGTCACAGAAGAGAGTACATAGCTAAACAGTTCGATTCTGTGTTACTCTCTAAAGACTCAGGGTCTAGATACTGTGACCTCAACTGGATGTGGTCTGTAGAGGAAGACAGGCAGATTTTCAAAAACTGGAGCCCCCTCTCGCCTAGCGCTCTAGCTAAAGAGAGCGACTTTCTAAATGAGATATCAGTGAGGGTAGCATCGCTGCCTGCTTCACGTTTCGGTTCTGACTTCTCCTTATCTCAAGAAGGGTCTTCTACGCTGTGGTGTCTCAGGAGAGGCATAGACCCTGGAGTTTTAGTGGAACATGGACTCGCATCAGAGAACGGGGTCAAAGCAGTGGTTGAATCTATTTTAGAGTTGACGCAGTCATGGACTGATAGCATGTCTCTTGTTCTGTCATCGTCACCTGGTCTTGTTAAAGGTGACTTACCTTACCTCTTGATGTGTGCTGGAGTTCTTCCACATAACCAAGGTGGAGTGCACTGGTCGGTCATCCCCTCGCCTGTAGCTCAAGTTCTAGCCAGCGGCTGGCCTGGTGTTATAGTATCAGTAGCGGGCGTAGTGTCTCTAGACGAGCCTCTCTCGTCTATAGGACCTATAGCGGCCTCACTGTGGTCATCTAAGTCAGGACCTCTCTCTGACGCTGCTACCGCACTCTCAGCGGCACGTACCGTATGCCGTTAGGCTCGATGGATCTCACCATCTTGGAAAATGAAGCCCTCCCAGCCGCGTCTACCTTGGGTAACGTCAGCTAAAGCCTCTACGGAGGTTTTACCTATGGCTGACGTGAGTTTTATGTGATGATGTCCGCACAGGTGTAGTTGTGGCTTAAGTTTTCTCACTAGCGCCTCAACCACTTCGTCCCCTCGTCCCTCTATTAGTCCAGTCGGCCAATCATGCGTGACGAGCACGTCTATGCCGCCAAGCCTCTTAGCTCCTCTTCTTAGAGCCTCAACTTCTGCCGCTACGTAACACGCTCTCTCGTCTCTGCTGGATCTGTCACCTAGACCCATACTACTAGCCTCACCGTGCGTCCCTGACAGGAACCCCACCCTAATTCCGGACATAACCTCGACACCCGCTCTACCTAGAAAATGAATGTTATCAGCCATCTCTCCCGGACCTCTAGCGTCTAAAGTGGCCCAAGGCTCGTGTTCCCCGCCTATAAACCACACTGGAGAGCCGATGAGAATAGACCCAGATAACACCTTGGGGTACTCGCCAACCCAGCGTCTGTGTCCTCCGCCTGTAGCCACGCCGACTGCGTCTTTAGCGCTCCTGTTGGCTTCCACGTCACCTACGCAGAGAACGAAATCGATCTCACCTAAACTTTTTTGTGCCTGTTCCAAGAGCTTGGCAGCCTGTTTAAAAGACCCATGGACGTCACCGAGCGCGACAAATCGAACGTCCTTAGTTTTTCTGCGATTTCCAGATGTCACACATCTCATCGTTCTCTCTATGTACTACTATTGCCACACTCTAGCAGATGTTGAATTAACTTTGTCTGCTATCAGTAGTGTAGCAGTCAAAAGACACCAAACTAGGAGGAATCATGACTGTAGTCATGCCCACAGACGCCGGTATTCCGGTTCTTCAAGGAATGGCTCTCAGCCACTCACTTGGACAAACAGCTATTGACGAGATGTGGCGTCGCGGATTGCCGCGTCTCATTCTCCCTCTTGCAGACTGGCCTCTCCCTACGCCACCTTCACGTAAGGTCGTAGAAGAGATGCTCGCAGACCCTGTGACACTACGCGCAAATGACGATCTGGCTTCAGCTCTAGCAGCAGTTGCTCCGGCTCGCGATTTGCTTGAAGCGATTCTCGCAGTTAACTCTTCACAGCGTGTTTTTGAGGGCGCCAAGCTTAACGGCTTTCTCCCCCAGAGTCTCCGCGCTGCAAATGAGGTAACTAGTCTTCGCTCAAACGGAAACACTCCAGCCGATCTAGCCGCTAACGCGATCTTGTCCCTAGACACCGAGAAGGTTCTCGAACTGCTTGATGACGCCGCTACAATGACGGCGATGATTGAACAGCTCGGACTAATCTCTGGTTTTGTTAAGGCCCGATCAGCTAAAGCTCGAAATGGCGTCGTGGCGGGAGTTTTCCCGTCGCTTGGTGATGTAGAGCAGATCAGCGATTTTGAGGCTCTCTCTGAAGAGTCTCTCGGATTCTCACAGTGGACTCTCCGTGCTCTTCGTGGCCAGGTACTCGAAGCGATTAGCGATAAAGACCCAGGTCTCTTTCTACTAATCGGCAAAGAGATAGCCGATCGAGGTCGTCTACTAGATCCGTACGTAGTTAAAGCCGTAGAAGCTGCTTATCAAGCAGGTCTTCTCTCGGACGAATGGGAACCAACGCTGTCGGCTTTCGCTTCTGCTCGTGCAGAAGTGGTGTTGCCTGCAGATGCAAAGCTTCTGGCAAGACCAGAAGTTCCTCAGGTTTCTCACAAGAAGCCAGTAGGGGACACCGCATCGGGTTCTCAAGACGACTATCTGGCGGCACTTGAAGTTCTAGGACTCGGAGACGCAGCAGCACGCTTGGCCATATCGGCTGGCAACCTAGCTGAGGACGAGTTTGAGCAGCGAATAGCAGCCGCAGACGTCGAGACAATCGTAGACTGGGCTGAGAAACGCCTTGGTCAGCAGCCAGCTCCTGGTCGAGTTGCAGAGGTGCTAGACACACTAGACACTGCTCGTCAGTTGGATGTTCTTGCAGAGGTCGCGCGTCGTCCTAATCCGCTTGAGCTTCAACCTGAGTTGGCACTCTGTCTCCCTAAAGCATCAGAGCTAAAGGTGACAGAGAAGTCCGCAGTCTATGTAGCTAACATCGCGCAGCGCGCAATCGGTGAGTCTGTTGAGGGCTGGTCTCTTGCGTGCCAGCTTCTGACACAAGGATGGAGCCAGTCAGCTCTTGAGATGATTCGTAGCGTTGAGGCTTTAGCCGTCAATAACTGAAAAATCCCCTCCGGGGGTCGGCATCAACTGGTGCCGTATTATAAACACAACAACCACACCGCGACTCATAGAAGGTATTTAGGTAATTACATTGTTTAAACACTAGACCAAGAGAAGCTACCAGGCACCTTGATGAGTGTGAAAGTCAAGTTTGTAGCCTCTCCCTCTCTGTCTGTGGGGTCCTTCTTTGTGGCCTCCTCTTTTGCTATACAGGTGGCTTTAGAGTTGGTGTCACCCTGGGTGGCAAAGAGGGCGCGCTTTTTGCTGCTACCCTGGCTCTCTCTTCTTTTCCTGACCTCTCTCGGCCTGAACATCGTTGTTATAGGGGATAGAGTGTGGCTACCTGGGCGCATTAGACCACTGCGTGACGTTCAATCAGTAGTGAGTTTTGTCAGACACGCACCTCACCCTACAGACAGGCACAGCAGCGTGTGTGCTGTGAGGTCACCTAAAGGTGACGTTCTCGCTCGATTCGGAGATCCTTCAGAGATAGCGTCCTTCTTAGGGGTTCCTCTAGTTGTAGAGTCTATCTGAGCGCTGACTGTGTTACCTCGTGGATACATATTTCCACGAGGTTCTAGCAACCGTGAAAACGAGCGGAGGATTTGAGGAGTTCAGCATGCGTACACCACTTAAGGTGTCATCGTTTATTGAACAACTCGCCAGCAAGGACCCGTCATTTCAGGAGCTTCTTAACGTCACAGCTGCCGCACTCTACGAGGACGGCTACATAGATAGTGACGACGTAGATGAGGATTTTCTCTCCTACGTCTCAAGTGAGCTGCTGAGGTCTTGGTATGACGCGCAGGACGCAACACGTCGCGCGCTTAAAACCAGTGACCTTTCTGTATCGGAGACGATCTTGATGTTCAGTCAAGGTACGCCTCCAGGAGAATTTGGTTTCCCTGAAAAAACAAGAGCTGTAAGATTGGCACTTGAGAGCTTAGCAAGACTCGCGTCTCTCTCTGAGCTGAACACTCGCGAATCGTTCGACCCAGACTCGTCTGGTCGCGACCGTGAAGGTTCCTCAAAGTTTGAAGCTTGGCTTGTAGAGGAAGTGCTCCCTACTCTCGGAAACGAGGGATTGGAACACGTAAACTCCGAGCTCAAGACTGCCTTCTCTGCATTTCATTTTGAAGTAAAACTCTCAGAGATACCTACGGCTGTACGCCGCGAGTCAAGTGACGGTACACGTTCTTGGTTCGACGTGCGTATCTGCATGGAGGTCACCTCAGCATACGGAAAATATATGTTCGCCGAACCGGTAAACATTAAGTACGTCCGTATGTCAAACGAGGAAGAGACTTTCTCTGACAAGAGCAACACTGGGGGTGCGGGAGCTTTCCGCTACGCCATGCTCGGTCTTGAAGAGAAGACTCAGAGAAAAACTTCAGAACGAGTGACAGAGAGCACAGAAGCAGAGCGCTTGTTGGAGATTTTCCATTCTGTCTCTGTGACAGATGAAGTCTCTTACGCAGTTAGAAACTGCGACTACTGGTTCTGGGCTTTTGAGAAGCGTAGAGATGGTGCTCCGATAGAACGGTCACAAGTCTCAAGCTTTCTCTGCACAGACCCTGCTGGTATCGGAGGTCGCTCTCCGATGACTTACAACAGTGCTCAGTCGTTCCCCAGCATCCAGATCAACTTCGATCTGGCTGGTTCTGGCGGCATGAGTGTCCCGCACACTGCCCTAGAGGCCCGCGACCGCTTCTTGCAGTGGTGGGTACCTAGAGTAGCTGCTCCTGCGCAATCTGTCGTATCTGTGTGTCAGAAACATCTCTAAAAACGGGAAACCGTCAGGGAACATAGTTCCCTGTTTTATGCACATCCTTCTCGCCACCAAGTCAACGCATGGCACAGTTAGTCCCGTGTCAAACAAAGAATCAATGGGTCAATTCTTCACAACATCTAAAGACGTTCAACGCGTCATGGTTTCTCTAGTCACTGCTACAAGCGGTTTAGCTCTCGAGCCTTCAGCCGGAGAGGGTCACTTATCAGCAGCTCTAGAGATGAGCAAGCCTGGACTGTCTATAGAGTCTGTTGAGCTCGACTCGTCTCTTAGCTGGAGTCTGGCCTCGCATAAACGAATTGATTCTGATTTTTTTAAACATGCCTCAGGAAGAGATTCTACCTACAGAGTCATATTTGGCAACCCCCCATACGTAGCGCTAAAGAACGTCTCTGCCACGAGCGGCTCTTTAATAAAAGACCTAACTTCTTTATACTCAGGTAAGACAAACCTGTATCACCTCTTTATGCACCGCTGCATAGACCTGCTGGTTCCCGGAGGAGAGATCGTGTTTATTGTACCTGGAGAGTGGCTCTACTCCACCTCAGCTAGTGTTCTTAGAGCACACATGTCAAAAAATGGTTCCCTCACCCATCTAATAGACTGCGGGGAAGACAAGCTATTCCAAGACGCAGACGTCCCGTCGATAGTTATATTCAGGTTCGTAAAATCCCTAAAACAGGGTAGCGTCAGATTCTGGCCTTCCTTTGATGACGCCAAGGAAGGGAGAAACCCGGTAAAGAGAGAGCTGCTAGTTACGGGTGACCGGTGGCTGATAGCAGACAAGTCTCTAGTATCTCAGATGAAGTCGTGGCTCCCTCTCTCTGATATGTTTGATGTCAAAGTCGGCCTTGTAACTGGATCGGATAAATGCTACGCGTTGGAAGACACGCAGGATGTAGAGGAAGCATGCGTGTTAGAACAGCTGACTTCTGAGCGAAGCATCAAGAGATTTCTCTACACGGATGACTTTGAGAAAGAGCGAGACATACCGCCAAAGGCCTTGAAACACTTAAGAAAAAACAAGAGTGATCTCTTATCTAGAAGAATCAAGAGATTCGATGCAGGAAACTGGTGGAAGTACGGAGCTCTACGAAACTTAGAGCTGATGAAGTCAGATCGTGAGAGGTTCTTTGCAAACGCCAAGACGCGTAATCCAGAACCTTTCTTTCTTCACCCAACAGCCAAGTACTTCACCGGCGCAGTTCTAGGTGTGTTCAAGAAAGACTCCTCTGCTGTGTCTTGCAGTGCTGCAGTAAAGCTGCTGAACTCACCGAAGTTTAGACCTGTTTTAGATGCGATGATGCTGTCTTCGAACGGAAAAATATCGCTCCAGCCAGCAACATTGGCAGATGTACTGATACCGCCATCAGATGACGCTATAGAGCAGTTTTTAGCAAGTTAACGGACATGTGCTACAGAACCACGCAAGCGCACTGTGTTTAATATGTCAGTTTTAACGTCGTTTCTAAAAGCCGCTGCTGAGGTAGCAAGAGACTCTGATGCCAGAAACAGAAATAGGTCTTCACTTTTAAAGCCATTTATGGAGACGTTAGCCGTGCAGGGCATAAGAGACACCGTATCTGACCTAAACACCCTGCTCTCTTCGGTGAAAGCCCCTCTTATATCTGACAGAGTCTCTCAAGAGATCTCAGATAGAGTGTCTGCTTTTATAATCAACTCTATAGATACATCCCAAAAACTAAGCAGCTCAACAGCTCAGTTTCTAGACAGATTGAACAGGGCATGCTCAGAAGAACAGTGACGCTGGTAGCGACTCTTGTTTTAGTCTCTTGTTCTCAGACTGCAAACACAGATACAAACACCACGAGCACACGTGAAGTGTCAAACCAAACAGAGAAGTTGGATTTCAGAGTGTGTGGTCAAGAACTGCCAGGTCTGGAGTGTGCTTACGCCGTTTTAGATAAAGACCGCAGCACAGCAGACAGAGAAGACCTGACAGTACGCGTCGGCCTTCTACGTTCTTTCTCACCAGATCCAGCGGGAGCTGTTTTCATAAACCCTGGAGGACCCGGGTCATCCTCGGTTAAGTTTCTCTCACTAGCGTCAGGATCTCTTGCTGACTTAAGAAAAACATATGACATCTACGCAGTAGATCCGAGAGGCACGGGTGGTACTGCTCCTCTTAACTGTGACTATGATCTATCCGTGCTCTACGGTCTAGACGTCACACCTGACGACGACAACGAGCGCGCCGCACTCCTCTCAGAGGAGGCATCTTACATCTCAAGATGCAAAGAGACAGGAGCTGGCGTTATAGGTCACCTAACAACTGCTGACTCTGCAGCTGATATGCGTGACGTACTCGACGTTCTCAGCTTGCAGACAATGAACTACATAGGGTTCTCTTACGGCAGCGAGCTGGGTGCCGTGTTTGCCACCATGTTCCCAGATAGAGTCGGACGCTTTGTTTTTGACGGAGCCTCTGATTTTAGAAAATCACCAATAGAGAGCTCCCTAGAGCAAGGACGTGGTTTCGAGGAGGCTTTAAATGGTTTTATCACTAGATGCGAGGCCTCTAACTGCCTCGGGTTACCGGCTAAAGCCGCACTACAAGAGGCAGTCAGGGTAGTAGAGGCCGGACTTGTCACATACGACAAAAAAGTCTTCAACTCCGGGGCTCTGTATATAGGGCTAGCTAGCATGCTTTATATACCGGGAAGCGACCCTGAGATAGCAGAAGGCCTAACAGAGATAACAAAAGGTCAGGCCAACATCATAGGTGACGCTTTCTATTCCTACCTGTCAAGAGCGGACGACGGTTCTGACGACGGGTCTCTCGATGCTTTTCGAGCAATATCGACAGAGGATGGTGTTAGGTTAAGCGTCCAAGACCAAGAGACTCTTTTGCGTAAAGCGCAGATGGAGCTGCCTTTTTTCTGGCCCGTCTTCTCTCAGCCCGTAGTGAGAGAGGACCCCTGGCCTCAAACAGGAGCATCAAACAAGATACAGCCTTCTCTACCTAGCGGTCGTGTGTTGTATGTGGCAGCCACTGGGGATCCTGCAACTACTTATAAAGACACAATAAAGTTAGCAAGTGACCTGGGGTCTGAAACCCTCACAAGGAATGGTTCTGGACACACTAGCTATTTTTTCTCAGAGTGCGTGAGAAAAGAAGTGGAGAAATTCCTAAGTAAAGAAGCAGTAACAGTGAGAGAGTGTGGCACCGATGACTAAAAAGCCAGCTAAGAAGACTCAACCAAGAAAAGCCAGCGTCTCTAAGACTAAGAGAAACACGCCAAAGAAGGCCGCGACTAAAAAAGCCTCTCCTAAAAAAGCCACCCCTAAAAAATCGGTGGCCAAGAAAACCGCACGAAAAAAAGCCACCCCTAAAAAACCAACAGCTAAAAAACCAACAGCCAAGAAGACAGCACCAACTAAACAGAGCACTTCTAAAGCACGCCAGGCAAAACGCGGCACACGAGACACAGATACGGGCGGTGGTGATGTCTGGTTGTTAGATGTTCCTTACGAACTAAGAACTACAGCCAAGTACGGTGGTGCTAAGTGGGACTTTGAGAAAAAGAGATGGTTTTACACCGGAGAGGAGCTCCCTCACAAGTTGGCTCATTTTGCAAGCCACGACTACTCCTGGGAGAGATGGATGGAGGATGAGGAGAACGGACACTCTAGAGAAGTACCAGGGCAAGCCGACATAAAGTTAAGACCTCACCAGACTCTAGCTGCAGAGGCCATGTCTTCCGCCTTTCACGCAGGACTACCGGGATACCTATTGGCCGACGACGTAGGTCTCGGCAAGACATACTCGACTATAGACGGCATAAACAAGATGGGCTCTGGATTGAACGTCTTAATACTCTCTCCACTAAGTGTTGTCGCGCACTGGAGACGAAGCATCGCCGCCATGGGTTCAAGAGACAACAGGTGGTGTGTCATAAACTATGATAGAGTTAAAAAGCTACTTGAGGCCCCTCCATCAGACGCTTCTGTGACATCAAAGAAGAGGACAATCAACAAAAAAATAGCCACAAAAGGTACAGGTCTGGTAGAGTGGGATGTTGTTATATTGGACGAAGCGCACAAACTAAAAAACCCTACATCACAGCGAACTTCTGCCACTAGAAGAGTTATAGCGGCTGGTTCTGGTGCTTTCTGCGTCTACCTCTCTGCTACTGCCGGTCAGAACCCACTAGAGCTATCTTACCTAAGCCCTCTATTGGCGGATGCTACAGGAGTGAAAGTTAAAGATCTGAAGGATTTTGAGGGTTGGTGTAAAGCACAGGGTTTTGGTGTAACTAGAGGAGCCTACGGACAATGGAACTGGAAGCGCGATGAGAGAGATCTTTTAAAGATCAGAGACATGCTGTTCTCAACGTCTGAGAGAGCCATGAGAAGACGACCTCAAGACTTGGCCGGTTGGCCGGAACTTCAAAGAATACTCTTTCCACAAGAACTAGACCCTGTTAGTTTCTCCCTGTATGAAGAAGCATGGGAGGAGTTCAGAAGAACCATGGAGATGGATCCTAAAGGTAAAGACTCACCATCTGCTTTAGTAGCTGCGCTGAGACTTCGTCAGAAAGCATCGCTGCTTCGCTGCAAACACACGTCTGACCTCTGCGTTGATCTCTTAGAGCAAGGTTACCAAGTTGCTGTGTCGGTACAGTTCATAGAGACCAGTAAAATAATAGAGGAACACCTACGAAAAGCAGGGTACGAGTGCTCTATAATAAACGGGCAGGTAACAGCTCAAGCAAGAGAACAAGAGAGGGTATCTTTCCAGAGAGGCGAGAAGAGAGTCACTCTGTTTACGGTTACAGAAGGTATATCACTCCACGCTGGAGAGCAAGCTGTGTCTGCAAACGACGCTCAGCGCGTGCTCTTGCTACACGACCTCAGGTGGTCTGCTTTAGATGTAGCACAGATAGAAGGTAGATGCCATAGAGACGGCCAGAACGCTGCCGTTTGGTATCTGTTTGCTCCAGAGACAGCAGAGGAGAGAGTCGCTAACGCTGTTTTAGCTAAACTAGAGGATATGGGAAACATGCTGGGCGATGACATGTCGGGACTTGAGGCGCTCTGGTCGCTGCTTTAAAGGAACTCATTACGTCTCTTGACCTACTGCCACAAGGTTTCTAGTCGATAGAGGGCGGCGTTGGCCCTCCTTGACACAGTGTGTTCTTGAGTGTGATACATCATGCGAAAGAAAATTCAAGAACTTCTGTCTCAAGAGAGAGATCTCTTCATAAAGACACACCCCGAGTCGGGAAGAGCGCACAGCCGCTCTTACACCCGCTTGCCTTTTGGTGTCGGCTCATCTTTTCAGTTCTTCGAGCCTCATCCCATAACAGTCGCGCACGCCGACGGCCCTTACGTATGGGGAGTAGACGGAGAGCGTTATCTTGACTTCAATATGGGCTTCGGAGCCTTGCTAGTTGGGCACAGACACCCTTCAGTAGTGGAGGCTGTAACAAAGCAGCTAGAGATAGGCACACTGTATGTCGCACCATCAGAGCTCTCTTTTGATGTAGCAGATCGTCTCTCAGAGCACTTCTCACACCCTCTCTGGCGTTTCACAAACTCAGGAACAGAGGCGGTGATGAGCGCCGTTCGGGTAGCCAGGGCGTTTTCTGGGAGAGATCTTTTAATAAAGGTACGTGGCGGCTATCACGGGCACTCTGACGTCACTATGGTTTCATGCAAGCCTCCTCTAGACTCAAAAGATCCAGTCGCTGATTCTAACGGTATGCCTCCTGGAGTGCTAGAGTCTGTGAGGGTTGTACCTTATAACGACGTTGAAGCTCTGCGTGAGGTTTTAGAGAGAGAGGGCAGTAACGTAGCAGCTTTTATTCTAGAACCAGTTTTAGAGAACGTAGGTATAATAATGCCGCAACCTGGTTATCTGGCAGATGTGAGAGAACTCTGCGATAAGCACGGCGTTTTACTGATATTTGACGAAGTAAAGACCGGCCTCACAGCTTCCTACAACGGTGCTGCTGGTCTTTATAAAGTGACGCCAGATTTGACGATATTGGCAAAATCAATAGGAGGAGGTCTCCCTATAGGTGCTTTCGGTGGCAGAGAGGACGTGATGCGCTCTCTTGAGAGAGGAGCTGTACATCACGGCACATACAACGCCAATCCTCTAGTTCTCGCCGCGACAAAAGCAACTCTAGATCTGTGTTCTAAAGAAGTGCTAGACGACGTCTTTGAGAGAAACAGCGTTTTTTCTTCTGAAGTGAGAGACATACTTGCAGCTATAAACGGCGCCGTTCCTGTTGCTGTAACTAAGATAGGTTGTAAGGGTTCTTTAACTTTCACAGATTCACATCCGGAACGTTACGAAGATTGGAAAAACTCCGATCTAGAGATGGCTGAGTTATCTTGGCTGTGGAGCACGAACCGTGGAGTTTTAACCCCACCAGGTCTTGATGAGCAGTGGCTAGTGTCTCTTGCGCACGATAAAGAAGCGCTATCGGTCTATCTCGACCAGCTCTCAGCTCTAGTTGGAGCTCTAAACAGCTAATTACCCGGCGTTAGAGCTGAGCACTGTGAAAGTGCAGCTGGCGTTACCAGAGCAGTTGAGGCCTGTCGTTTTGGTCTCAGATGGGTCTGGGCTATCAGTTACACGGCTCTCTACTCCGTTTATCAGTGACCACTTCTCCCATCTTGAAGTCACAGTTAGCGTTCCTGAGACTGTGTATGGTTGGTTACTCTTAGTTGCAGAGAAAAACCGCGCAGTTATGTATCTTGGCACGTCAGCGCTAGTGTCGTCTGCTACGCCTGAGTCTAGTCGGTAGTTTTTTGGCGTGCTGTAGCCGTTTGGTGCAGTCAGCTTAACGCCGCTCCATTGTGCAGTGACAAAGGGACCTTTGTAGAAGTACTGGTTAGAGGTTCCCTGCCTACTGCTACACGGAGCAGCGCCGCTCGGGCAGACAACTGTGTATCTCTCTAGCTTTATTCTCTGAGATACGTTCTGTTGCATAGAAGGTGGGAACACAGCACCACCAGGCGTAACCGTACCTACTCTTGGATGCTCTATCGGAACACAGTCAAATGAGCATACTATCCTAGGTATCTCGAAGGTCTTGTACTCAGACTCTATATCTCCGCTGAGGTTTGAGCCAATTATTCTGTAGTAGTAAGTTGTCGCAGGTTTTAATCCTGTCACATTAGCAGAGTATAACCTGTCTGCTTGTGCGTTGTACTCTATGGCATCAACATCTAGTCGAAGCGCGTTAGTAAAATCGGAGCTCTCTGAGACTTGGAAATAAACGCGAGTCAGAGCTCTGTTACCTCGGACTCCCGAGCGGTAGTTAGGGTCGCTCCAGGCACGGCTGAGGATTACGTTACCACTTATAACGGCAGATGAGTTTTGATTACCCACTACGGGCTCATTTACTGTGGCTTTGTTTTCGCAATTAGAGAGGCACCGCGTCTCGTAAATCCACACTTGTGTCGCTCTATCTGCGCGGCATGCCGCACCTTCCGAGTTTGACGCTACAGCACAGTACTCAGCTGACATCTTTCCGCGACCTATCTCTTCTTTCTTCTCGTAGTCACTCTCTCCAGCACCCCACAGCCAGCCAGCAGTGCGTCCTCTCTTCACGCTCCCGCCTTCGTTTTCAACCATCGGCTTATCGGCGTAGAGACCTCCTGCGCATATGAACACACCCGCTGTTGTCTCTCTGTAGAAGTCTATCTGGTCACATCCTGGATTTGCTTTCACTACAGCAGAAGTTTTAGCTCTTAGTGCGTTAGCCACTGACCGTCCGCGAGCCTCTGAGATGTTTAGTCCTGTTACTGACACAGGGTAGGTTGTTCCTTTGGCGTTGTACTTGGTGTCTAAGTCACACGCCCCTTTGCCATACACAGGGCCCCACACTCTCTCACCGCATCTTTTATCCATGTGTCCGAGAACTTTAACTTTGACTAAGTTATCTCTCTTTATTATGTTCAGCTGGTCAGCTATCGCGTTTAAACTAGCATCGCTGTAGAAATAACCAGCCTCACCGTACTCTGTGTCCGGGTTTTTCACAGTCCTAAAATCCAGGTTCTTGCCAAACTCTGATCTTGTGTCAGGCTGCCACACGTTGTTTGCACCCCCAGGCGCAGCGGCGATCGGCGGCAGCTCAGCCCCACTGCCTCCCTCGCAGGCAGTGATGGTTAAAACAACTGATGATATGGCAAACAGGCGCCAGAGAGCTCTTTTTCTCATACCACAGACAGTGTCTGCACGCGCGCATAGCGCAACTTTTCAGCAGCTGGCGGGTGCCAGTTTCATTGTCGGCATGGTGTATCCCGGTTGCTCCTCGTATCCCTGGAAACACCTCTCCTCACCCATAACTTTAATAAAGTAGAAATCCCGCTCATATTCTGCCTCAGTTTCAGGGTATCTCCGGCCTATCTCCCTGACCTTGGCACCCATGTTCATGCACATCCCACACTCGTACTGTCTGGGCCAGATTTTCTCTATAGAGACGACTATGTGCTGGAATATCTCCTCTTTGGTGAGTTCTGCGTACTTGTTTGGCACCTTAGTTGTCACCACAGGCTTGAGAGTCGTCGGTGTAGGTTTCACGGCTACAACAGGCGTAGCATCAGTTGTTGTCGTGACCACTTCGGTTGTTGTTGTCGTAGTAGTAGAGGCCACAGGGGAGGTGGTTGTTGTCTCTAAAGGAGCTGTACTTGACGTAGTCTCGGGTGTGGCACTCGCCGACGAGCAAGAGACCAACAAAAGAGCTAGGATCGGGAGTGTTATTTTTCTCACAAAACCATGATGCCTGGACTAAAAAGGCAGGCACGCACAGTCAGGGCTTAACTAGGGAAGCTCTCTTCAAGACGTCAGTTGAGAGGCTCACTGGCCAGACATCTACGCGATCTTCACAGCTAACTCTCGCAACTGACGTAGAGACCACTGCCTGTCCGTTATGCGTCACTGCGTGTGTGACACAGCCCAGGGCAGCACCTGCCTCTGAGTACTCGATAAGTAGGTCGTATTTAAAACCCGGCACGCTCAGCTCGGGTATCTTATTGGCGCGCGCCTCTCGCACAATGTCTTTAACGTATCTCTCAGACTCCGAATCAGCACCAAACAGCACAATGCTCTGCCTTATCTCCCATCGCTCATCAGAGCTCCCCCAGACACGAACCCAGCTTAGAGCACCTCTGTCTAAAGCTAAACCACCTGGACCTTCTCGCAGCATCACACCTTCACCGATGTGTTTTTTCAACAGAGTATCATAGATCTCACCGTTTATCAGAAGAAAGCGCAGGTCTCTCTCTATGACCTCTCCTCCTTGACGAAGTCTCTCTAAGACCTCCTCTGCTGTCTCGTCAGCAACTGAGAATCTATCCTCTGGTTCAACAGCGCTCTCATCTACCTTAGTGGTTGTCGTAGTCTCGCTAGACAACACAGTCGTGTCGCCAGTCGGCAGCTCTGCTTTCTCTGTGCCGCCCTCTCCACAGGACACTAGTAGCACTACTGACGCTGCGGCTAACGCTGCTTTAATTTTTTTTCTCACGAATCAATCTCTCTCTTAACCAAAGCGACGTCGTCACCTTGTTCTTTAACACCGCCAGGGGTCTCTACAATAGTGTAGGTCCCGGCTGTCTTGACGACCTGCAGTAGATTTTCCAGGCTACACCGGCCAGATCCGAGATTCTCGTGCCGGTCTCTACCTGAGTCGAAATCATCTTTAGAGTCGTTGAGATGTATTAGTTCTATACTGCCTGAAAAGCGCATCAATCTCTCAGCGCAGTTTGATAGCTCCTCACCCCCTGCGTGAGCGTGGCAAGTGTCTAGACACACCCCTACGTTATGGTTAGAGCCTCTCAGCGCATCAAGCAGCCTTTTAAAATCCTCAAACCTACGAGCCACAGCCGCTTTACCTCCCGCGGTGTTCTCTATAAGTATCCGGCACTCTGGCTCCCAGCCTTCTAGAACCTCTAACCAACCGTTTATCCCATCTTGAACAACTCCTGAGCCTGTCGGATGACCTCCGTGGACTACGACACCTAGGGCACCTATGCTAGCGGCTGCCTCTGTCTGCTCCTGTAGGCATCTCTTGGTCTTCTCTCTAACTTCAGGGTTAAGAGAAGATGGGTTTGCTAAGTATGGGGCGTGAACGAATATTGGCAAGCCAGAATTAGCGAGCTCAAGCTCGTCACCTCGTGTTTTAGGAGCAGCCCATGACTGCGGCGGCGAGAGGAATATCTGAACAACATCCGCTCCACGCTGCTTGGCGCCTTGTAACGGTTTCTCCCTATCAACGTGTGAGCCTATAAGCATGTCTGACACTGTGTTGATAAACTCACTCTTTTCCTGCAGTCGTCAGAGGTGTATAACCCCGACACAGTCATCCTCCAACGTAAACCACACACGCGCAAAACCAGCTTGACGGAGCTCTGCGACACACATAACACACGGTCGAGCGTTAGATAGTTTTCCTGTGCGGTCTAGCCTGGCGACGAAAACGTCAGCACCGTTAGCGTCTCTCAGTCTCCGCACAAGCGCGCCTTCTGCGTGCCTTGAGCAGTTCTCATGGCCCACTATACCAATGTTTGATCTAGGAGTGTTACAGGCCTTACCCAGAAAACGTCCTCCAGATAGCGCCGCTGCTCCTACGCGTCTTCTGTGCCTGCTAGAGCGAGCTGCTGCTACAGCCATACGAACGCCACGTCTTGTCTTGCTACCTAAATTAGACACGTCCATGCGTTCAACAGGCGTGCGGTCATACAGCGGTAGTTCACGAGTTCTCATCGATCTCATCCCGTATCGGATCGCCCCAAGACACGTCCTCGTTAGCTCCCATCATCGCAGAGAGACCAGTTAGCATCATAAGAAGGCACGCTGTAAGACGCCTGCCACCGATTGCCTCAAGGTCTTCTGCTGGGTCTTCTATCGGGTCAAAATCTGACACAATCATGTAACTGACGAACTTTAGATCCTCTGTCACTTCATCACCCTCTTCGTACCCAAACAGCTGAGCTACTCTACCAGCTAGTATGCTTGACATCTCACCGAGAGTCTCGTTCTCTCCGTCAGGCACGATACGCTCCATCACACGGCCACACAACGCGGCTAGTGTCGAGAATCCGACGCTGTGGGGCAGGTCTGATAGATATGGAACGAGGGCCTCTACGCTAGAGAAGTCTGATGATTTCTCGAGAGCATCGGTTGCCTCGGCTATAGCTAGAGCAACGTCGCTCTCTATTGCCCATTCTGCGCACGTAAGTAACATACGTTCATGATGCCCACCGCACACCACCAGGCACGCTTTAAAAGTGTATTGTAGGTGTTTTGTACATCCCGGCACCAGATTCACCAGTTAGCACATATTTAAACAGCCCACTATCAGAGGCTATCTTAGATTCAGGTACTCCATCTTTCACAGCTTCCTGCGATCTCCACGCGACAGCCTTCTCCCACCGCTTCTTCTCCTCACCTGTTAGACACCACCCAGAGCACCTCTTAGAGAGTCTCGCAGGCAAACCAGTTAGGCGCTTGCTACACACTTGACAGTTAAACAGGTCCTCTATCTCTTTTGACACATGACGCACTGCTTGTTCGCGCTTCTCGCCTGCTTTAGTCGTGTTTGCCACCTCGCTTGGCAGATGCCGTGAGGGTTTAGATGTCCTCTTACCTCTCTTTAGGGCGCCAGTCATCGTTAGGTTCTCTATGGCTCTAGTTATGGCAACGTATAACAGACGTCGCTCCTCCTCGATATCCTCCATATCTGTAGCGTAAACTGACGGGAACTGCCCCTCCATAATACCTGCAACTAGAACGCATTTGTACTCCAGACCTTTAGCTCCGTGTACTGTTGATATATGGACTCCCTGTTGGTGGTTCTCTCTTGCCATCTCTAGCATCCTGTCTAGAGCCTCACCGCTACACTCGTGTTCCTCTGTCATCTCCAAAAGAGCATTGACGTTCTCCCAGCGCATCCGCACAGCACCGGCTCCAGATGGCGGCCTGTCTGGATCAAACCCTGTTTCTCTTGCACAGATGTCTAAAGTTTCGCGAGCATTATCATCTGGGTGGGCTCTAGCCATAGCGCCAAACGGCTTTAACACAGCTAGAACCTCTGGCCTCTTTAAGAAAGATTCACCTCCCGGTTTTTGGTACGGAATGCCATCCCGAGCTAAGATAGCCTCGATTTTCCCCTCCTGAGAGTTGAATCTATAAAGAACTCCCATCTCGTGATACTGGAAACCCGCTCTTCTCCACTCTGAGAGCTGTGAGCATATGGCGTCGCCTTCGCTGGCCTCGTCGGCCTCTATAGACACCTTCCAGCTCCCGCCGTCACGCGCCGCAACTAGACCTGTCCCATAGTTTTTTCCAATAACCTTATTTGCAAGCTCAACTATTTTTGTAGCACATCTCCAGCTAGTGTCCAGCCTCACAACCTTAGCTCCGCGTTCTTTCATGGCTTTCTCGAGGACCTCACGCTTGGCGCCTTTAAAAGAGTAGATAGTCTGACGCGGATCTCCCACAACGGTCACAAGCTTCCTGTTGTTTCTGATAGCTTTCAGTAGCTTCTCTTGTAGTAAGTCTGTGTCTTGGTACTCGTCTACGACAACTGCCTTCCATTTGGCTCTTATCTTTTCACCAGCTGGTGTTGTCTCTATAATTCTACACGCCTCTTCTAGTACGTCAGCAAAATCCATTGCGTTGTGTCTGTTTTTTGCTCGATTATACTCACCCCACGTCTCTGCTATGACTCTGTAGGTCATTGTCGTCTGTCTTTTTCGACTCTGGGCCCACGACGCGTAAGTGTCAGACGTCTGAAGAGACGCTCTGGCTATCTCTATCTCTGATAGTAAATCAGAGACTTCTTCATTCTCTACACTCATCTGACGCTGTGATGTTAAGTAAGACTCTTTAACTAGACCAAAGTTGTTTTTAAGGAGTGTTCTCTCACGATCGCCGCCTGTCTCTCTCCAGAACTGTTGATACACCCTCCATGCGGCGGCGTGGATAGTGTGGCACGAGACCTTCTCTAAACTTTTATCGAGCTTAGAGAGGCGTTCTCTCATCTCCCCAGCTGCTTTTGTCGTGTGTGTGACAGCTAATATCTCCTCTGGTTTAACCCAGCCCTGTGAGCTCATGTAGGCTATACGAGCAACCAGCGTTGAGGTCTTACCAGAACCAGCTCCTGCTACTATAACTAGTGGAACCTGTCCAGCAGTCGCTGCTTCCCGTTGTTTTTCGTCAAGTCTAGAGAGCCAGCTTTCCACTCTATACAGTGTCCCGTAACTGGATTCTGGCGCCCGCCGCCCAGCCTGAAACGGTGATGTAGGTCTTATGGAAAACTCCACACAGCGCTCTATTTTGGTCGCCTCTGATTCCCTAGAGTGGGTATCATCAATAAAAGAAGCGCGCCCTTCTTGGTCAGTGACCGTCACAACAGACCGTGACTCCACGCGCCGTGCTGCTCGTTCCTCACAGGTGATACTCATCGACACGTCAGCCCCTTGGGCAACTGATGAACTTTTCAGAGATGTCGCGTCCGCCGCACCCATGTCACTACGGGTTGCTGCTATACCGGAGATGGAAGTGTGGCGTGCAGTCAGGACATCTAGCCTCGCTCATCAGGTTGTTTCTGCTAGGTCTGACGTTGGTATAGTAACAGACGTCTGCGAACGTTCTCTGTCTGTAAGTAGCGTGTTATCTAACCCCAAGCTACTAGACGTTATCTCAGAAACGCGCGGACTCTCAGCCCCGCCAGAGCTCTGGCACAGACTCTCTGAGGTTTTAGCAAACCCGAGCTCTGGCGCGCAGGAGGTTGCAGCAGCAGTGGCGACAGATCCTGCCATAACTGCCCAAGTTATGCGTATGGCAAACTCAGCTTTTTTCGGACTCTCTCGTAAAGTCGAGAGACTCGAGGACGCAGTCTCTCTTTTAGGACTAACACTCATTCGTGCCTTGGTTCTTGAGGCTGAGGTTAGTATGTCTTTTGCCCCTACTGTTCCAGGCTTTCAACGAAGACTTGTTCAGCATCACGCAACCGGTGTCGCCAATATAGCGCGACTAGTAGCAGGACGCTCCTCGGCCGCTGACGCCTTTCTTGCTGGATTTCTGATAGATATAGGGTTAATACTACTGGCTTCAAGTAAAACAGCGAAGATAACAGAGCTTGTCACACGTTCCAAGTCTGAGTCTCTCTCTATACACACCATAGAGAGAGAGGTTCTTGGTTTCACTCACGGAGAACTTGGCGCATGTCTACTCGGTCTTTGGGGTTTACCTATGACGGTCGTTGAGGCGGTAGCACTTCACCACGAGACACCTGATTTCAAGGGATTAATGTCCGTACGCGAGATCGTCTTTATCGCCAGAGACGCTGCCAACCGGTCGGAGTTTAGAGATCCTTACGACATGGCTAGTCATTTAATAACAGACCCAAACATACTAGCTGACGTTACGGTGGGACCTATAATAGACAAAGCCCACTTAGTAGCCTCTGAGTCTGCCTAAAGTCACCAGCTCTTTGGGTAATCGTCACCGTAGTCTATGGTTATCTCTTCGCCACCTTTTATGTGCCTAGACGCCATAAAATGCGCCGTTTGCTCATCGTAGTCCATAACGACGTGCGCAGCTGGTTCATCTGAGTGATTATAGAGACTCCCGCATCCAAGAACGAACGCCGCGCTGTCGTCATCCCAGTCAAATACGTAAGCAGACAGCACAGAGTCGGGTTCGACTTGACCCCAAGGTATAAGCACCGCGTGGCAAGCTTCTATCTCCTCGCCGGGCTTGAAGGTTCTTAAAGCAAACACTCCTCTGCCGTGAAGTGGTGAATGAGAGAAAGTTACGCGAGGTTTTGCAGGCACAGCAACAGAGTTCTGTTTAATTCGGGTTTTTCACGAATCTCCTATACAACAAGGGCAAGGCCCTTGGACTGGTTTCCCAGAATGCATCTCAGCCGTAGATTGACTGAGATTGATGAGAGAACTTGTCTAGTTCGTCTGGACCACACCACGTCTGGCAGTGCGGATCGTAATCCTCGACTCGAGAACCACGGATAATTCCAGTTTCCAGGAACTCTCCGCCGACTAGATCTAACTTCCATGTCTCTCCGACTGTGGGTGTATCGAAACGAATGACATCAAAAATGCCATCAAGTTCGCCCGTGACCCGGTCGCATGAGTTCATCTCTGTGCTCCAGTTGTGGACTTCTAGTGTGTATACACTGCTGTCAGTCACTGCAACTACGCGCTTGTAAAGAGCCACTGCTCTCCTCCTTGATTGTGTGCACTAAGTGCCTAATTCACTCTGACAGCCGGGAGTCCTACATCAACTTTTGGCTAGCTTCCTAAACTGACCTCTAAGCGCTTCTGCCACCTTGACTATCTCCTGCTCGCGCCTGTGCCCTGACCTCCAGACCACGATCAGGTCTCTCCCAGCTCGCTCTTCTGGAGTCATGTCGCTAACTCTTAAATCCTTACGGTTCTGGAGACCCTGCACTGCTATCTGTGGAACAAGCGTAGCTCCTAGACCTGAGGCCACCATCTCGACAACCATGTCGAGAGACCCTCCATCAATAACTCCACCAGCTAAACCGCCTGTTGCTACCTTGCATGCGTTTATAGCCTGGGTTCTAAGACAGTGCCCATCCTCTAATAGTATCACGTCTATGCTCGACTCTTTTAGATGAGATATGCTCACTTTATCTGAGAGGCTTGAGTTAGTTAGAAGCTTAAACTCATCTCTACCTAGAGCGTAACTCTGATAGCCAGCCAGAACCGGCGATGCCAGCACCACAGCGTCAATACTTCCATCTCTTAGTTTTGCCACAAGAGAATCAGTTCTACCAGATGTAGGAGCTATCTTTAAAGAAGGCTCGCTCTTGCGAAGCGTCTTTAAAGAACCTGGAAGGAGGTATGGCGCCACTGTCTCGATGGCACCTATCCGCAAGACGTCTGACCACTTAGCTGCGTTACTAACACGTAAAGCGGCATCTAGAGCATTTCTGGCAGCGTCAACTACGGCCTCTCCGCTAACTGTGGGCCTCGTCACCCCACCGCTCTTCTCAAATAACGACACACCTAGCGCTCTCTCTGCATCACGTATTGACTCTGTTAGGGTCGGCTGTGACACGTGTGTGCGCTTGGCAGCGCTTGTGTGGCTGCCCTCCTCAGCTAGAGCGACTAGATACTCCATTTGCCGTAGTGTTAGATGCTTAGTCACGTACAAGACACTGCCTGGGGCGGTGTTTATTGCACACGTAACCCTATCTCTGCTCTACAGGCACTCACGGCCATGGCATACAGAGTTGGGGTTTCAACAGAGAGAACTCGCGACGAGATCTGACTCGCTGCCAGTTTGGCTCTCGCGTCTTCTAGAGGTATCCCATATATAGAGGATAAGATAACCGACGACTCCTGTAACGCTAGTTTAAGAAAATCGATCTCCTCGTCAGGCAGACTACTGTTCCGGGCTTCCTGCAAAACGACTTTAAGCGACTCTACATACTCTGGCATAACTTCTAAAACCCCAGACAGAACCTCTGATTCGTCTCTACCTCCTCTTGATAGGTATATCCTCTGCGACTCTTGTATAGCAGAACATAACGGCGTCGGCTGCGTTGTGGGTGTAGTGCTCACTGTGGTGACACCGGCTACAGAGTTTGTGCTTCCCGGAGAGTTTGACTTGCTAGAAGATAGCATCTCCCCTAACACAAGACCGAACATCACGAGAGACCCCAAGGCTAACACAACTGCTAGAATCTTTCTAAGCAGCGCCATTCTTCACTCGCTCTGTAAGGTTGTTTCCGGTCCTGGTGCTATCTGCTCACGATCACCGCATCCAGATAGCAGCGCAAAACTAAACAATAAAGTAAACGCTGCAAACGCTGTTTTTAAGGCTCTCACGGTGTATACAGTCCGCGTTAGGCTCTGACAGTCAAAGCTCCTCACTCACTCTCTCTTTTTAGACACAGCCCGTACTTTGTCTGTACGCAGTCGGGCGTTTGACGCTCCACGACGAGATCTGAAGTAAGTATAGCGATTATCTCTCCTTTGACCCACTCTATGGTTGTGTTGGCGTTCAAGTCTTCGTACGCGCCGTCTTCTCTAGATGCGTTCCGGGCTGTCGCTCTGGCCTGTTTCTCGTAAGATATAGCCTGGTACGAGTCAGACGTAGAGCACCCAGCGTAGCGTCCTTTATACCAGTCCGTCACATACTTAAAAGCGTATTTAATCTCCCCGTCCCTGCGCATCTGTTCTTGGTGGACCATCTCGTGAAGCAATGTAGACTCAGTAGCCTCGTCAGTCACCGCCACAAGCCCAGGTAGAGCTAAACCAGAGTAACCTCCCGGTAGTACAGGGACGTCCATGGTTGCAACCTCTGAACCTATAGCCTCCAGCTGCTCCCTGTTGAGATACAGAGGATCTACTTTACGCTCTAGCCACTCCTGGCACCGACTCTCTACCACAGTCGAGTAAACATCTGGTATGACGTAAGTCACAGCAGAAAAGAGAAGAAAACTACGCCATAACACTCTTCGTATTCTAGGTTTTCGCACGTCTTTCATCGTGTGACGGGTTCATGTTCGCGCCTCTAGGAGTTTCTGGATTTTCTCATCTGACGCGTGCTTGAGTTATTCACAGAGTCACGCTCACCCTGTGAAAAAACATGTGAATAAAAATCAGATCCTAGGTATCCTGCTTTTCGTGTTGTTCTCTTTGATGAGTCAGCGCACTGTTATGGCGATGTGGGTGGAGTACGGCCCAGTAGTAAAGCCTGGCAACATGACAACCAGCCGCTACGTCACCTGGCTCACTGGTGACAAGAGCGTCTCTAAAGAGTCGGCATACAACGTCGCCTGCAGTCAAGCCTCTACTGAGAGCCCTGGTGTAGTCATACTAGGCTTTGGACGCCAGCTCCCAGAAGGTGTTAGCCAGTTCAGAGGGCGCCGCTCACCTAAGAGTTTAGAGGAGGTCCGCGAGACGCTTGTGTCCTATGCAGAGGGCCTGTCTGAGTGCTCTAAGAGCCTGGGGGAGTGGAGTCTAGTTGCGCAAACTAGTAACGATCACCTAGATGACGCCGCGCTCGGTTTTCAACAGGGGTCAGTGTGGGCGTCTATGGTCTCTGATATCTCTAGCTCTATGCCGAAGTCAGTGTCTCTGTACGGCGGTTCAGACATAGAGCCCTCGTGGGGTTCATACGAGGCAGCTCTCGCATGGGTAGAGGGTTTCCACAGTGTTGTTTCAGGTAGGCTAATCCTGGGCCCGAGCGCCGACGGATGTCCGAAAACTGGTGGCGACGGCGGATGTAATAATGGCTGGTCTGCCGCTAAGATGGCTAATATGGTTTGGGGCGTTGATAGCTCTACCCGCCTTTACCCTCAGATATACCACCACCGAGGGGCACAAGCCATGCAGTGGGCTAACATAGCTGCAACAGCCCTCCAGCTAGGCCTCAGCCCCTCTATAGAGGGCGTGATGACACAGGTGCGCGCCTGCAACAGACCTGGTACGTCGTGTCCTCAGACCGGTATAAATCATCAAACAGCCTTAGCGCAGATGCAGGATGCGTACCTAGAGGCTGGCCTCACAAACCCCCCTTTATACGCAACAGACATAGGTTGGGGCTAAACTGAATAATTCGAGCCAGTGGCCCGCAGCTTAGATAATTATTAAACTAAACTTTTTCTCTCTAGTTTCCACGGGAAATCGTATTCTAGGTACGGATCCCATGTATCTTCAAGGTCAAATTCATAGGAGAAGCGTGCGGTGCATGCTTTAACTCTCCCGGGTTTCACTTCTAGATGCTCTACGTCTTTAGAAGATATACCAACCCACGCTAGTAGGTTTATTACTTCTTGCTCAGTTGGCTCGTAAGCCTCTCTGATGGTGTTATTCTTTATCACTTTTTTAAACCATGGGCGCAGACTCACGCGACACACGTTGCGCGACGTAGCGTTTTGCGCACTGTGGTTTAAGTGAGTGATCCAGTAGCCTCCGTCACAGGTACGGTACGTTCCCGCATAGCCCAGATAGAGTCCATGTTCGGTGGTCTAAAAGCCGCCGAGAAGACTAGCGCAGGCCCTTCTGGGTCATTTGCCGATGCTTACTCTAAAGGTGTATCGTCTGCAGGTTTAGCACCGTCAGGTGTAGATCCTCTAGCTTTTGGCCGCGACTTACTGACCAGAGTAGGCGCACCTGTTACAGAGGACAACCTAACCGCTATAAGTGCCTGGATTAAAGCAGAGGGTACCTCGGCTGCGTTTAATCCCTTAGCAACAGTGAGAAAGGCGCCGGGAGCAACCGACTTTAACACCACGGGAGTGAAAAACTTCCCGTCCTACGCTCAAGGTGTAGAGACAACCGCGCAGGCGCTAACTAATGGTTTGTATACTAATGTACTAGATGCCTTATACAAAGGGGACGACCCGTACGCGGTTGCAGACGCAATAGCGGCGTCGCCGTGGGGATCAGGGAAGCTTGTCCGCTCTGTTCTAGAGTCGCGCGGCGTACCGGCTGGCGGTTAGTATATCAGCGACCACTTACGTGGTCGCGTTTTCTCACAGACAGACGCAAGCTTGCGCAAGATCTGACAAGCTGTCTCTCCACAAGTGGCGCATCTCAGAGTAAAGATTCCAAGCACCAGCATCGTCGCCAAGCACGTCAGCCGCTTTTTGAAGTTCTGCCCAAGGCACGTCATGATCCTGCTCGTCGTTGTACCCTACAATGGGCATTAACCACGAAGCCGCCCCAGAACGCGCCATAGACAACGTAGAATCAGAAGGTAGTACCTCAGACCCGAATCGCTGAACCACTCTAGCTAAAATGTGGGGCTCTACGTCTGTAGTCCTTCTAGTCAGCATCACTGATGCGTCATCTCTAGACATTGTCTCGTCGTCAAGTGCCAGTAAATCACACGCAACCGATCCGATAGACACAAGCTCTAACGTACTCATAGAGAGTAAGTTCACCCCTCTTCTAAGTGGGTTTGACTTGTGGCTCTCCCAGTAGCTGTAATGGCCAGACTCGATAGCTTCAAGCTCCTCAGGTGTCAGATCGTAAAGACCTGTAAATCCTCGTCGCAGGTTCGTTGAGCATCTCGATATCTCTGACCGTAGCCAGCTATTTGCTAAAACCACTTCAAATGAGCGCACGACGCTGTTTGCTAAAACACCACCAACGTTAACTAAGCACTCTATCTTCTCAAGACTGAGAGACTCACGTGCTTCTCGGTCTGTAGATCTATTTATCAACGCAGATAAAGCAACCGAGTCGTTACTGCTCTTTAAGCATTTAGAGAGAAACGTTGGGGACAGCCCAACGTTTCTCGCCGCGTACTGAGCGTGCAGCCCGTTCTTTAATATCGCAGATTTGACACTGTCTAGGTCGGACGTAAAAGCGAGAGCGCGCATCTTAATAGAGCGCCCCATAGAGAGAAGGTTGTCAGCAGCTTCGCTGTTTAGTTGTGGGTTCATGGAGAGAGCTTTACTCATCTCCGTGTCTCTTAGTTTAGAGACTATTATCTGGGCTTCCGGCGAAAGCCGGCACGCCGCTATGTTCTCACTGTAGTGCAAGAATCCTCCATTGTTTTCAAACAACAGTAGGCGCCGTCTCTCGGGTAGAAACTATTGCTTGTACGGATGGTCAAACTCGGAGTGGCTGTCAGCTAGAGATATCTGCGTGTAATGCTGCAAGCTACCAACAGACACTTCAGACACGCGGCACCTGCGAACGTTCCTGTTGAGCGCCTCGCACGCCGAGACGGCGTCTTCCTCTGTGTCAAACACCTTGTAGTAACACGAGCTCTCACCTAATTGACGCTCAGCTGGACTAATCAGGTACACTTTTCTCCAACCGTGTCTATCGAAGTCTTCGTAGCACTTAGACTCTGGTGACCACTTCACTTCCCCGCCTACACAGGTGTGAGCGTAGTTTATATTAAGAAAACCTCTAAGGGTCTCGCACATCCAAGGAAAAGCCTTGAACATGTCCTCTGCGCATCTGTGGCAGATATGTCTTGTTTGCGGGCCGTCGCTAAAAGTGTCAATCACACCTCTATCACCCCATCCGTCAAAAGTCATCTCTAGAACGCCGTCAAAATCGTGATTGATTGACCCACAAGAGACACAGGTATAACCTTCCATGACATAAATATGACCGGTTCGTCCCCTAAAGCACGCAGCGCTTCTTCGTGCCACTCTCTCTTTGCCAGTCACAGTGTTAGACATGTCATTACTTATAGACAGAGACACCACCGCAGTCGCGTACGACACACAGAGAGAGACAGACGTTGTAGTCAGTGCGCGCATGAGCCGATCCGAGCTTGTTTTTTACAGAAGAGTTCTACACATAAAAGCACTATCCATAGGTTTGGTTTTCGCCCTCGGTTACGCGTTGTTGCTTGTCGGTCCCTCTAGCTGGTGGTCTCTACTGTTAGGATCCTTTCTTGTCGTAAACGGATCTCTTGCTGCTGCAACTGGCGTTATGCACGACGCCAACCACTCCGCCTTCTCGAAAAGAAAGGTTACTAACTCGGTAGCATCGTGTGTCGCTGACTTACTAGGGGCCTCGTCGTGGCTATGGAGGTTTCAGCACAATCTAGCCCACCACAGACACACTAACGTTGTAGGTCTTGACGACGACATAGAGCAGATGCCGTTTTTGCGCTTAACCCAAGAGCAGCCGCGTCGCAGCTACATGAGGTTTCAACATATTTACGCGTGGGTGCTGTATTCTTTCTTAACGGTAAAGTGGCTCTTGGTCGGGGATTTCATGAAGATAATGAAGAGAGAGTCCCTCGCTGCTGGTACCTCTTTTAAGATACAGAATCACCACCGCGTTGCAGTCGTAGCAGGAAAACTCTCGCACGTCGCGTGGGCGCTAGTACTGCCTCTCTTCTTTCACGGATGGGCATCGGTTTTGATCGTCTACGCAGTGTGCTCAGCTTCTGTCGGCGTAGTACTTGCGACCGTGTTTCAACTCGCTCACTGCGTAGATAGAGCAGAGGTGATGAGTTTGGAACACGGATTAACAGGTCACCGAGGGTTTGAACATCAAGTAAGAACAACAGTAAACATCAGATGGAGAAACCCAGTATCGCGCGCGTGGGCTTGGTGGCTGTTCGGAGGTCTAGATAGACAAATAGAGCATCATTTGTCTCCCAGGTCACCGCACACTTCGTATAAAAGACTGTCATCTTTTGTGCGTGCAGAGTGTGACAAAAGGGGTCTGGAGTACAGGGAACATGACGGCTTGTTTAAAGCTCTACAGTCACATTACAGACATCTTCGTCAGATGGCGTTGTGAGGACATCAAGCGCCGTTACGGGCATCTACCGTCATTGACGCCAGATAGAAAATCTATACAAGCCGCACCGCTGCCTACAACAATAGTAACCCTACCGTCGTCGTCTATCCCGTCGCCGTTTAAGTCCGCATATTCAATAGATAACTCGGGTCGTGCGGTGTTTATGGCCTCGAGAACAGAGACACTACCCATTAAAACTCCGTACTCTTCAGATCTGGTCTTGATCTCCTTCTCTACGGCTCCGGCGGTCACTTTGGCCGCCGCGTCAGAGAGATCTTGACCGACCGAGCTCAATGTTTCTCTCACCTGAGTTTCAGAACAGCCCGAGAGCACGACGAAAGATAGGACGATTAGCGGCAGACTTTTTCTCATGTGTCAAAACCATCGGCGCCCGTCGGCTCCTTCATAAATAGAGACGATATCAAGTAGCTTTTTAGGTACCTCACTTCTCTTTAGTACCGACATATGTCCGCTCTTCTCTATAGTAAAGTGAGGGGCTCCTTGTAGTCTTGAGCTTTTTTCAGTAACTATCAAGTCAAGCTCAGCACCCATTGTGTAGCAATCCGTGCCTTCCACTACCCATTCATCGCTTCTCTCTAGATACTCGTCTGCCCTATCTATAACTGTTTTACAAACCCCAGCTACGCGCGCAGTGAGCCTTGAGCCAAATCCAAGATGACGCATGACGTTTGGAGAGCACACGGTAACTACAGCGGCGTATTTGCCCGGAGACGCTTCTGCCACGTATCGGCTCATAACACCTCCTAGACTGTGACCTATGAGTATTGAACCAGTAGGCACTGACTCAAGTGTGTCTAACAGGGACTGTCCGGTTTTAAAGAAGTCACCACCTATAGAGCGGTAATCGACAGCGATTGTCGGCTGTTTCTCTGACAGACACTCTCTCCAGTAGCTCATATCCCTGGCGCTTGACATAAATCCATGAACCAAAACAATGAGTGGTCTCTCTGTTGTCTCTAACTTCACCTGGTCTCTACTCGACCTGAGAACTCTACTTGCAGCTAACTCGGCGCACGCCGCAGCCTCCCTACCAACAGAACCGAAGACTTCAATGACTTTTGTCACAATAACCACGGTACCAAGACGCCACAACGGTTGCCACACTCTGTAGATCGAGAACATTCTAGACGTGTTTTTTGTAGTCTCTAAGCCACTATAATAGATATGACATGGGATCCTATCTACGCTTCGGGGTTACTGTCTGCGGGTGCTACTCAGGGAGACCTGAGACGGTGCTTAGATGCCATCTCTAGCGAGGAGCAGTACGAGAGACTCACGCGGTCAGAGTGTTCAGATCTCGGGCTACCTTTCTTGAGGCCAGTTCTAGCACAAACAGATGGACTAACTCCTGTACTGATGACATCTGAATACTACCCCTCAGCACTCAAGGTGACACCTTCTCCCCCGGCTCTGCTGTACGTGAAAGGCACTCTACCGAAAGGCATGAAGGCAGCAGCTATAGTCGGTTCTCGTCGTTGTTCGAAAATCGGAGAGAGTGTGTCTAAGTCGGCAGTAGAATCCATACAAGCCGTCAGAGGGTGTACTGTGTCAGGCCTCGCTCTCGGCTGTGACACAGCAGGCCACACTCACTCTATAGAACACGGAGTACTGACTGTAGGGGTGTTAGCATGTGGTCTAGATAGCGTATACCCGCGAGAAAACGCCGAACTTGCCAAGAAAATACTCGATGCCGGAGGAGCTCTAGTATCTGAACAGCCTCCAGGGACGAGCGTGTCACCGCAGAGGTTAATGGCTCGAAACAGGCTGATAGCAGGAATGTCTTTTGCTATGATCCCCGCAGAGTGCCCTAGAGACTCTAGAGGTACAATAGCCGCAGCCCGCATGTGTGTTGATTATGATAGGTTTCTTCTTCTCGGAAGACCAAAAGGAAGATACCGTAATCACCCAGGAGCTTGGCTGGTTGAGGCCTGTGCAGAAAAGAGTGATGACCTGTACAGAGTTATACCCTCTAAGGGTAAGAAGGTGTTCTCACCTAACGGTGTGGCAGAATCCTCTGAAGATTTAGCCGAGATGATGAAATTAGCCTACCACTTCTCTCAACACGCTATCTAACCCACCGCACGTTCTTGTTGTTGGTTATTTCCGGCGCCCAATGTGTAAAACATGCCAAAACTAATCATGACCACTGGACTGCCGGGATCCGGAAAGTCTACTTGGGCCGACGCCGTGCTGCGTGAATCAACTCCCGGTAGCGTGGTACGTATTAATAAAGACCTACTCAGGAAGATGCTCCACGCTGACGTACACGCAAAAGGCACAGAGAAGCAGATTCTCGCAGCTCGTGACGCAATGTGCCGCATGTTCCTCCGACAAGGAGTAGACGTAATCGTAGATGACACCAACCTCGCAGCTTTTCACGAAGAGGCCCTCAGAAAAATAGCCCTTCAGTGTCAGGCTGACTTCGAGGTTAAAGATTTCAGAGACGTAGACATCGAGCTGTGCATTCAGCGCGATTTACAGCGCACAGCCACCGTCGGTGAAAAAGTCATCCAAGAGATGAAGGCAAAGTATCTTTAGAGATACCTGCCTCGGCCTCCGGGCCTGTTATGCAGAAAAAACCAGATACAAGACGCGTCGCAGCCGACGGCTCATCCTTAGGAAACCCCGGACCTGGAGGGTGGTGTTTTTTTGTTGACCTACACTCGTGGGCTGCAGGTGGGGTGTCGTCAAAAGTCACCAACAACCAGATGGAGCTAACAGCCGTCCTCATGGCCCTAAAGACACTACAGACATGCGACATAGAGTTTGTCCTAGATTCCCAGTATGTTATAAACTGCGTCACTAAGTGGCATTATGGCTGGCGTAAAAATAATTGGCGCACATCTAGTGGTTCTCCCGTCACTAACAGTGAGCTCATCAGAGATATTATAAATGAGACTGACGCTCGAAATAAAAAAGGCTTTTCTACAACCTATACATGGGTTCGCGGCCATGCCGGCGATTCTCTAAATGAGGCAGCAGATTTTAGGGCTCGTGCTGCAGCCAAAAAAGCATCCTCCAGCAGGACAGACCATGTTATAGGCCCCCTATCTTGAAAAAACAATTAAAATTTCTCACCTGTCTGGCGTGCCCTCTATGAGACGTAAATCATCATGTATTTTATGACTAGAAAAATGCTCGCAGTTGCAATCATGTTTGCGTCTCTAGCCCTGACTTCCTGTCAGGTACCAGATTCCACCAGCGCCGCACCTGCCACTCAACAACCATCTGCGTCACGTATAAACTACGGCAGCAGTAATTGGCAGTACGCTGACGTCTACAAAACTCGCCACCGCCAAGTAGGCGTCATAGTTTTCGTGCACGGAGGAGCATGGATGAGCGGCGGTAGCACATGGGGGGAGATCCCCTCTTGGATAAAGAGTCAAAGTTCTCAAGGGTGGACTATTATATCGCTCTCTTATAGGTTGGGGAGTCCTTACGTACTAGACGACATGACCGCAGACGTATCTCTGGCCGTCTCTCATATAAAGAGACTAAAGGCCTATAGAAACCTACCCCTTTTTCTGTCTGGACACTCCGCAGGAGCTACCCTGGCCCTCAGGTCGTCCATCGGTAACTCAGCAGTGTCTGGACTAGTCGTAGCGTCTTCACCTATTGAAATCAGAAACCTCGCTCTGTCTAAGGCTTCAATATTCGGCTATAAGTTATCCTATATAGTGAATAATGCGTTAGGGTGCCAAGGTGAAATAAACGGCGAACTTTCGTGCAGTGAAGAGACGATAGCGCGCTACGATCTCTCGCAAGAACAGATAGCTAAATTACCACCCGTATACATGGTGGCTGGGGCCATGGACGACGTCATACTACCTTCTTGGAGTGTTGATTGGTACAACGAACTAGTGTCAATAAAGGGGGATAGCCTGGTGTGGTTTGATTATGTAGAGAACACCGGGCACTCAGCTGACGGCGCCAATCACGCCGTACTAGCCCACTTTCTAAAGGTGTTCTCCAAAAAGTAGAAACTGGAAGTTTTCAGAGGCTCTGCACAGTAACTTCTGTGATGCTAGATAAAGCAGAGAGAGACGCGCTTGTGCCTATAGTTATGGGAGCCGCACGCTCAGTTCTCAACGACACTGGAGACACACTTTTTGACCTGAGCTCTTCTTCTCGATGGATCATCTCATCTATCAACAACAAGAGTGGAAAGAACACAGACAGAGACTCTAGATTACTAGTAGACTACATCTCTTCTATAGACGAGCGAGGAGCGCTAATCAGAGAGTTAAGTTCTGCCGTCAGATCTTATAGAGATCTTCTTGATTTTCTGTTAAACCACCAAAGAAGCGTATCAGGCTCTGAAGCTGCGTCCATCATAGCGGCTCACGCTAGATACGGTTCTCACTGTCCATCTCACTTCACATACGAAACGACATGTGCTAACGTCGTGGATGCAGACCCACGCGCTCTGAGAGAAGTAGCAGAGATGCTAGCTCCTGGTTCTGGGTCTCTTCTTCTTTCTCTCATAGAACAGTGTCCAGCAGCCAGACTCTCTGATGTAGTTACGCTACACCTCAGCCTAATATCAATGTAAATATCAGTGTAAGCTAGTCTAGATAGTTTAACCCTTGTGTGATGGCAAGTAGGACCAAAGAAGAGTTGCTAGGTTTTATCGCGACTATCTAACTACTAACTAGTTCTTAAGACTTAGCAAGGTTTGCTGCAGCGATGCGCTTTGACGCTAGATGCTGCAAGTGTAGATACAGACCTGTGCATTCGCGAAGTTTAACCACGTCAGAGGGCCCTGCTGCAGCAACACGTCCTGCCGTACGCATGGTTGCTGATGCTATCTGTTCGCGTGTCACGCCAAGTGTTGTTATCTCACCAAGAACGCTACCGGGACCTAGTAGAGCGATAACCTCTCCATCCCGCACGACCTCAACCTCTCCCTCTAGAATCAAAACGAGCTGAGAAGGTCTTGAACCCTCCCAAGCAAGCTCAGTGCCGCTCGATACAGAAACCTCGGTGAAGATGCCAGCAGCACGACGCGCGTCAGCGTTAGAGAGTTTAAATAAAGCAGCTATCTCTTTAGATAGGGCGGGGAGTTTTGAGAAGAGTGTCACGTACATAACTGTGCCTACAGCAGCCGTTTCATAAGGGGACACACAGCATTAAATATAGTGAAATTTGGCACGTTTAAACCTGGGTGCAGCACTTAAGTGAGAACTTTTCTACTTGATACATAGACGAAACTCTACGCTTTAAGCTGCCGCGGAAGGGTTCGAACCTCCGACCTAGTCATTAACAGTGACCCGCTCTGCCAGCTGAGCTACGCGGCAATGTGGTGCGTGCAGCACCGCTATCGTCAGACACTGTGCTTGGTGTGTCCCAGGAGTCTAGTAACGAAAAATTCACCTCATGCGGTAAGCCAGAGCCAGCCCCTTGGTTTGATGAAGGCGGTATTCATAAGCCCTCTTGGCGCGTCACTGTAACTCTCGGTAGTTTAACACGAACCTACTGGTTTCAGACTGAACACGGCGCGTCTCTTTTTTACGACAAGCACAGAACAGACAAGCCGTCTTAAGCACTCCACCTAAAATCACCTGGGTCATGCCCGATACTCTTTAGGAACTCCTTAACATCCCCGCGCTTAATGACACCGAAGTTCATGCCGCTATTGGCAGCCTCCCACAGGCATCCGGTAGCAAAATCGGTTCTAGTCGTACACATAGCCTCCGCCACCTCCCAATCTAGACCGGTCCAAGGCGCCATCACGTACCTCCCCAGGTTCTGGTAACACAACATGGCTCCATCTTTAAGGCCATTACAAGTCTCTGATACCTCAAAAAACCGTTTGCTCCACTGCGCTATGTCGTCTTTAACCGGCTTAGCACCGTCTCTAAACCACTCTGTACTAAGCTGCTCATGAATTAAGTAAGCAACCCCGTCCCAACACCCTCTAGCTGGGTTAGACCCATCTTTAGTACCTACAGCAGGCCACTTATCACACAGCTCAACAGCTTCGTGCAGGTCTGTGCTGAGATTCATAGAAGCCTCTAGGTGGGCTGGTTTAAATATCTGCATCATTACGCCAGTCTCGCAAGAACGTCTGTCAGTAGCAGTCTCAGCTGCAGCGCAGATCGCTACTGCCTCCTCGACATCTTTATAAGCAGACCAGGCCGCGTGCCCTACACCGTCGTAACACAGCTGCTCATTACCTGTAGCGGCATAAGATTTCTTACAAGACACAAACACCCCCTTTAGGGTATCGGGAGTAGGAGACTCTTTAGCCAAGGACTCCAGTATACCATGCACATACCCCATCAGGCACACCTCACCTCCTAACGAAAACAGCTCATCTAACGTGATGTTTCCACGCGAATCCCACACTGCGCTACCCAGTGCGTGCGTTGGCTCGTGGCAGTTTTTTATAGAGTCTGGGTACTTCTCCATAAACGAGTTAAAAGCTCCCAATGTCTCCCTGGTCCCCACCCCAGAGACCCCACGCACCAGCCAGGCTTGCAGGCAAGACGCGTCTGTGACTTCCGCTTTTCTGCATCCCTCTATGGCCTCTGGTTTTTCTACCACCCCTGAGACACTCTGGATCTCGCTCTCTATCTCTCTGTCTCTATCACGGGCACTGGAGAACCAGGCCGTCGTTACGGCCGTAAACGAGAGAGCAGCCGCCGCCATCACCACCACTGCTCTTCTCATCGCTATAACAGTGCGGCGTTTTGTGTTATAGGCAACGCCTGTGGCTCTAAGGACCATCATAGCCATGTTGGAACACCCGGCATATATGGACATGCTGGCCTCAGGTATGGCCGCGTTCTCCGATTCAGACGGCTCTCTGCTGATAGCGGCCCCTGGAGAGCTTGAACGGAGAGAGATGGCAGATCTCGTGTATATGCTGTTAGCGTCACATCTAGGCCAGGACGACCTGGACACACGTCTAACGGACGCCTCAGAGTCCCTGAGCGCAGGCCCTCTAGAGGAGCTGGCTCTGAGGGTAGAGTGGCGCTCTATGACACAGCACGGTCAAGAGCTGACACTGGATTCGCCTGGCCAAGGAGACCCAGTAACGGTGATATCTCTAGCTGGACTGGTCTCAATACATTAATTGATGCAAATTAGGTGTGTATAGTAAGAGCTACAGAGCACCCTTTTACCCATGCCAAAGAGGCTAAACTACTTACTAACAACAGCCGTCGCAGCGCTCACGATCGCTGCTGTCGTAAACCTTGTTCTAAGTCCTACTTCAACCTTAGACAAAGTAGAAAAACATCACCTCAAGGAGTCAGGTGTTGTACTGAGGATATCTTTAAAGAACGGGAGTCAGTGCGAAGTTTGTGCCACAGTCGCCGACACCTATCAAAAGCGGGAGACCGGGTTGTCTGGTGTGAAGTCACTAGAGAACTACGACGGTATGTTGTTCCCTCTCTCTGAAACTCTAGGTACGTCCTTCTGGATGAAAGGTGTTTATTTCCCTATAGATTTACTATTTTTCAAAAGGGACGGAACGTTTATAAGTCATCAGCGTATGCCTACTTGTCAAGAAAACACATGTGAGCTGTTTCCGGTACCTCAGGAGGCTTTCTGGGGTCTAGAATTACCTGCTAGCCAACTGTCTCTACCACTTAAACGGGCTTCGAGACTGGAGATAACAGACAAAAATTGCTTAGGTTATCTGTTAGCAGGCTCTCTCTTGTCTGATAAGTAGTCCCCAAAGCCTCTTGCTGTCTGTAACTTAGAGCCGTCACTCTCAACACTCACTGAGTACAGTGTTAAACTATCTTCACCATCTGGCTCCATGCCGAGTGTTATGTCTATCGTCTCGTCGCGTAGAATTATTTCCACAGCGCCCCTGAGCTCGTCATTACTTAGATCTCGAACTATAGATTTATCGATTTTTGAGAACCACTCTGAAGTTGTGTTCTCGCCCTGCAGAAACAACGCTACGCGCTTCGCGTCTCCTCCCATCGTCACAGTGCTCTTCACTGCCCCACTACTGCTTAAGTCATGTACCTTACAAGATTCGTAGACGATATCAGCGTCGCAACCGTACTCATGTACCTCATGTGAAACGACTCTACACGATCTTAAGACCACTAGCATTGCGCCGCTACTACTGCCTCTCCGACCAACAGAGAACGTAACTACTAAAGACACCACCAACGTAACTACAGCCAGGGAGACGAGAGATTGCCTCCCGCTGAGCACAAAAGAGACTAATAGCATAAGGCAGACAGCAGCTCTCAGCCTCTGTACCATTACGAAACGCTCATTCCGAGATAGATTCACAACCATTACTGTACTTAGCGCAGAGATGGATGCGCTAATTGGACATATCTGGACGTTACATCTCAATTGGGAGGTAGTTCAGTTGGAAGAACGTCGGACTCTGGATCCGAATGCCGGGGGTTCGAGTCCTCCCCTCCCAGCAAGTGTATTTATGAGTCGTAAGCTCTCTGCGTAATCTCAACAACGTTACTTTTAGCCCAGGCTCTCTCGGGTCTCGTTTTAGCGCCGTCTTTGAGCTGTTTATATAGTTCTTCGTTACTCACAATACTGAGCACAGCTTCTACGTAGGCTTTAACTGAGTAGCTACCTAGCACTGCAGCACAGCTTGTATCTACCGCTGTTTTCATGCACGTCACATCACTAGTCACTACAGGAACCCCGCATGCTAGAGCCTCCTCAGCCACCAGGACTGGCGGACTGGTTGTGTAGTCAGCTCTAAACGGCATCACAACTACGTCTGACTCAGAGAATATCTCGGTGAGGTCGGCTACCCCCTGTATGAGACGTATGTCGTCTCTACCCTCGGCTAATTGCGCTATTTGGTTACTGTGAGGACCAGGGAGCGCCGCTATCACGCCTCTCGTCTTAACCCCTCTGGCGTTCAGAGAGGCGACAACCCCCATAAACACGTCGGCTCCTCTCGTCAACTCTGCCCTACCAGCGACAGCCAGAACTATCTCGTCTCTGTCGTTGCGCACAGCAGTGCGTTCTGCTGGCATGGTGGCAGTCTCGTAGTTAAATACTCGTGTCCCTCTAGAGGATAATCTCGAGAAGACAGAGTGGTCTGGTGTGACTATAGGTGTTTTACCGAGAACAAATGCAACAAGTCTCACAGGCACAAGACTGCCTATTAGTACGCGCTTATTTAAAGGCGGGGTACCCCAGGCTTGTTTAAAAGTCAGACCCGCTAAAGTTTTAGGCGCCCTAGGCCAGCCGTATATTGTTGAGACTTTTTTTACTCCGTTTATCTTGACGAGAGACCCGAAAATAGCAGAGAACACACCTCCGTGAAAGTGAATAACGTCAGCCTTTGTTGTTATTGCAACGTCTCGCACCGCCCTAGTTGAGAGACGTTTTTTAACGATAGTCTGTGACATCTCGCTAGATCCTTTCTTCAATCTAGCGCATAGAAGGATGTTCTCTGCTCCGTTCTCTCTGGCGAGCGTATCTATTGTTCTACCCATGCCTTCTGCGTAGTCGTACTCGTGAATTACGTGAAGAACTCTCATGATACCCTCTTAGAAAAGATGTAAGCAAACAGGACCGAGCCTAAAGACGTAACACCAAGAAGCAAGCTACCTGTTGTCACGTCGCTTGGTTTAAAAATAAAAGCTAGCACGGTTGCCAAAACTATACCAGACCAGGCTACTGCTACTGTCATGAAGCTCTTTTTTGTTTTTGACAACATTGAGTAGCTGGTCATATTTACGTAAGCTCCACAAACAACAGCTATAAAACCGATAGCAAAAGAGAGCAGAGACACTATAGAAGTGTCAACAAAGAGCGACAACACTACGGGGGCACCCAAGCACCCTACTGCAGCCAATGCCCCAGCCACAACTATAGCGTGTCTCCCTTTCTTTACGAAAGCATCACGCCCCTCCTTATAAAGAACAGGGAGATAAGAAAGTAACAGTAACTGCCCTACTATCAAAGCACCACGCGAGAAAGCAGACGCAGCGGCGTATGAGCTAGCATCAGCTGCGTTCATGCTCGATGTCATCACAAGAACGTCAGCTCCAGGGGGCGAGAGGGACAACCCTGACATGACTGCCCAGTTTGACTTCACCTGAGACTCTAGAAGTGGCCTAGGATCATTCCCGGGGAGTCGTACGGCAAGACCTCCTAAAACCTCAGCCAGAGCCCCTCCAGCCATAGCTCCAGCAACTCCCCAGAGTAATGCACCTACCACGGATAGAAAAACACGAGCTACCGCACATATTACCAGGCCGCTGGCTGCATTTTTAACCATACCCGCCCCGAGAGCTGCACCCCTTCTCCCTGCACTCCAGACAGAGGATAGCACAAAGAAAACCCCTGCGCCAGCAGCTACGTAACCTCCCACTGACGCGTATGTGGCCACAAGAAAGCAAGACAGTACAAGCAGAGGAGTAGCTAGAGCCATCCTTTTTATAACGCTAGACACGGCGTGGCTAGAACTGACCCCACTGGCCACCTCAGAGGTGGTTCTCACTTGGGTAGAGAACCTCCACACCTCACCTGCAGCAGTAGCAGAAACGAGAGATCCAAACGCGCCGTAAGAGAGTGGCCCCAATACTCGCGCGCAAAGGATATGCACAGTGACACCACTAACTCCGCCGAGAACCCCGGCGAACACTAGCGGCCCACCTCTCAAGGAAGCCGCGGCCGTTTTCACGCCCTATGCAGCTTTCGCTACGGTCACCACCGACCTGCTGAGTAGTGTGCCATTGGCAACTCTCCTCAGAGTCTTCTCTACGATACTCTCAATTGTGTTTAGAAACAACACGTAACCCTTTTTTGAGCTCATCTTCCACAGCGGTTGTGGCAACCTTGTTGTTGTGGTGTGGCAAACAACATCAAACCCAGCAGCTCTTAGTTCTGTCTCCACTGTTGCTCGGTCGAGAAGATTAATAGATGCTCCCGCATAACCAAATTTTGCAACACCGCTCTTTGACGTCCACTCTAGCACTAGAACACCATCAGTTTTCATCACGCGCCTCATCTCTCTAAGTACCGCGTTTCGAGTGTTTACATATTTCCAAACTCGAAGTCCAGCAACGGCGTCGAAAGTTCCGTTCTCAAACGGAATTGTCGCTCCGTCTAAAAGCATGTGTACTGGAGATGTTTGAGGATATCTCTCAGTCAGAACCCTAACCATACCTGGAGCTCCGTCCGTTGTCTGGATGGAGTACCCTTCTCTGAGAAGAGCTCTAGTTAGTCGCCCCTCTCCAGAGCCTACTTCAAGAACCTTAGTGCCCACAGCGCTCTTGACGCCGGCCACCATGGCTGTAACTTCTCTCTTGGACATAGCCTCTAGACCTGGCTCCGAGAAAGCGTTACTCTCGTAACTTGAGGCGTATGCGTCGAAATATTCGGCCCATCCATCACCAAAGTCTACTTTTTTAGATCCGTCTGCGTTCTTGTGTAGATGGCCAGAATGCCACCATTTCTTGCTCTTCGCTCTGTTTTCTGTGCTCACAGCGCCACACAGTTGCGGTTTCCCTCTTTTTGGCCAGCATCACTGCATATTTTCGTGCACCTTCACTAATGAACCGCACAATATGCCCGGTGTTAAGACAAATAAGCAGATACGCTCCTTGGTTCCTGTTGGCTGCCGCAGTGTCTACTCTGGCCTTATCTGCGAACGGCGCTGATTTCTATGCTTCTGCAGCCTGGATGTCTGCGCTTGTGTGGTCTTTCGCAAGACGAAGGGATCCAGACACGGCGCCAATCGAGCAGTTTTCTCATAAAAAGGCTCCGATATGGGCAGCATCCGTAGTTGGCGGCGCAGTGGCCGCTCTATGGTTCTCTCCCGGTAAGTTTTACGCATTTGGAGACAGAACCCCTCTAGTTAGAGACACCGCGTCCTCTAATCTTCTCTCCCCTTGGAATAATCTTTACTCAGGGGGCGGCAACATAACGTGGGACATAACGAGAGTGGCCGAGGTTTTTTTCTATAAGGTGGGAACTTTCGTAAACGACCCATCAGTGGGGCAGCGCGTATTCACTGCGCTGGTTTTTGCATACGCAGCATACGCCGCTTCGTCTCTGTTCTCTAGGCTGCTACGCAGCAACGTGTTATCCGCTGCAGGTGGTGTGTTGGTTGCTTTCTCACCGTTAGTTATGGTAACCTTACCTAACTATCTACACGTTATAGTATCAGGAGTGACTTGCGCGGCTATCCGGCATTTTCTAGACTTAAGAAACGGAAACAAGCCAGGACGCTACTCTTTGTTTTTAGTGACGTTCCCTATATTTCTCGTCGGCACCAACCCACCGCTAACCGTTATAGCCCTAACTTTTCTAGCTTTGTCGCCCCTCTTAAGTCTTCTGTTCTCGTCTGCTAAGCTAAACGCACGCCGTGCGGCAAAACACGTGGCTGTTGCTCTGTCTTTGCATAGCTGGTGGGTGGTACCTGTTTTTGTGACTGCGTTTGTCGCGCGTGCCGAGGGCACCACAGACACGGTGTTAGATCCGTCGAGATGGTCGTGGGCCTCGTCTAAAAGTGGCGTGGCTAACCTAACTACTGGAGCAGCAAACTGGTCATGGCCGAGAGGGGAATACTTCGGATCTGCAGTCGAGGCGGCTCAGCCTTGGTTCTCCTGGGCCCTTTGGATAATACCTCTTTTATTCTTTATGTCTTTCACTGATAGATACAACGGAGGACGCTTGGCGCGCCGCGTTGTTTTCATCTGTGTCCCTCTTCTCATAGTGGCAAAAGGTCTTCACTCACCGCTATCTGGACTTAACTCCTGGATGTATAATAATCTCCCAGGTTTTTGGCTGCTACGTCAACCTACAACTAAAATATGGTGGCTCTTGTGGATATTAGTGGTAGTAGTGGCTCTTCGTACATTAGATAGGCTCGCACCTACAGCGCGTAGCTTCTTCTCTGGACGTGTTAAAATAACGTATCTTGTGTTGGCCGCCTCTTTCCTACCTGTGTGGCCGCTATTTACAGGAGCCTCAGCAGTGGGTTCACCTAGGTCAGAGTGGCCGTCTCACAGAGTGTCAGTTCCTAAAGACTGGTACGCTCTCGGTGATCACATGAAAGACGAGAAAGGTGCTGTGATATCGCTACCGCTAGCAGACTTCTACATGATGCCTACAACATGGGGCTTCTACGGTTGGGATAATATAGCGAGAAATGTTATAAGTAAACCTGTATTCTCTCTCACCGATGAGTCTTACATAGGAAACACTGATGGCCTGTCAGCGGTGATTCGCAAATTTGAGGAGTCAATACTAGCTAGAGACTCTGCAGGAGTTAAGAGTTTAAGCAGAGACATGGGGCTAGGTAGCGTGTTGGTGCGTAAAGACTACGACATCGAATCTGCCGTCAGAGAAGTGTCGATAAAAGACTACCGTGACGTAGAGCGGAGCCTGGCATCCTTAGGAGCAGAGAGGACATTTAACAGCGACTCAGTGAGCGTATGGAGACTCCCATGGGAGGTGTCCTCCTCGTATGCTACCCGCAATTACGTATTTGCACCAAAAGAACTAACCCCAGATGAAGTCGCCTCTGTAGCTGTGTCAGCCGGCGACGCCACTGTAATATCCTCTAAAGACAACAAGGATACACCGATGGTGGATATTGATTCAAGACAGGTTTCCATAAAGGAGAGTTACGTACTTAAGAGAACCGGCGACTCTACAGTGTATGACCTGTCTATAAACGATGGTTTCGTTACTTTGTCTGAAGCCACTGTTCTCACGTCACCTTCCGGTCAGCTGGAGAAGCGTTTGTTCAGACTAGCCCCAGGAGAGGGAGTTAGGATAGATGGTGTTTGGCGTAAAGCAGGGTCGCGAGTAGGGCTACCTTTGGGAAACACGCAGATGGAGGTGCTCTCTTTTGACGCTGCCTTGACGCCAGTTGGTGGTATATCGCCACTTGCTGACTGTAACAAGTCTGATAACGCTCCGCTATCTGACACTGGTCTTTACATAAAAGAGCAGGGCTCTTATCTAGAGCTTGGCGCAAAGATACACAGTGCCTGTATTAACTGGGAATCTAATATTGAGCGCGGAGTTGAGTATTTAGTAGAGCTAGAGGGAGAGAGACTATCTGGAAGACTGCCTCGTTGGTGCATACAACAAACAGTAGATAATAACAAAGTTTGCGTACCGATACATGATGTAAGAGTTTCAGGGAACAACTTCTATGCTTCCACAATAATAACAGGGAGACAGAGTCCAGCCGTCAAGATATACGCGTACGCTGATGGCGCTACCACTGGCACTTCTTCTGCAACCAAGATTCGATACAAAGTACCGTCTATCCGCCGGGCAACTACTGTGTCGCTAACTGATGTAACGGTGTCACCTACCAGTCATAATGTCGCGGCTGGGTCTACGACAGTAACTCTACCGGGAGGCATGATCTCTCTTGCGCCTTTCTCTCAGGCGGCAGCCTGTGGGGGTTCGGGCACAATAGGAGTGTCTGGTATCGAGCGTTCTGATAGTGTCTTGCTGTCAGTGATGTCAGGCACTTCATGTATGTCGTCAGAAGTTACCGGTGTAACACCAGGCGGTGTGGTAACTTTCTCTGCCAGCGTAACTGGCAAGCCAGGCGCTGTAGCATCGGCCTGTATCTTAACTGGAGACTCTAAAACGTGCGACAAATCGTCGGTGACGTTATCAGAAAAGCCGTCGCTCTTGGAATTTAGAACGAAGATACCTACAAACGCGTTCGTAAATCGTCTGTATATATACGTAAAAGGCTCAGGGGGTGAATCTTACGCCGAGTTTGTAGACATACAGGTCTCCAACTCCTCTCCAGAAACACTTGTCGCCATACCTGACTCTGCCTACTCGGGAAACACAGAATACAGCGCAGATGGCATGAAAGTTTCAATAAATGGTCCTGGAAAGTATCTTGTATTTAACCCAACCTCCAGCTCTGCAACCTGGAGCGGCTCTGGGGATCGCGTCACAGCCGGTGGCTGGGCTAACGGCTGGATGGTAGATAGCAGCAGTGACCAATACTCAGTAAATCCCACAAACAGAGTGGCGACCGCAGTGCAGGTGTTTCTAATACTTTATGCAGTGAGTGTAGCAGTACTAGTATTTGGCTATTTTAGAGACTACAGATTCAGCAAAAGAGTGAGTTCTAAGTCTGACGATCCTAGCTGACCACTTTTAAATTAGTGTTCAGATACTCTGCAGCAGATATCGCAGCAACAGCACCGCCGCTCACGGCGGTAGCTATCTGCTTATAGACACTGTCTGTGGCGTCGCCACCGGCAAACACTCCCGGAACATTTGTTGATCCTTTTTTATCAACAATTATCTCTCCTCGGCTATTTTTACTCAGAAAATCTCCAAGCCAGGACGTGTTTGGCGTCAACCCTGCCTGTATAAAAACTCCGTCTGTTTTTATAACCTCGGTATCGCCAGAGTCTACCGACTCAATAACAATCTCCTCTACGTTGCTCTCTCCATTTATCTCCAAGACTCTCGTTCCGTTTATAACTCTAACATTAGGTTTTGTCATTAGTGATTCTACAAGCACAGCATCAGCTGGGAGACTTTTTGATAATTCTATCAAAGTCACGCTACTAGACGTTACGGACAAATCCAAGGCAGCCTCGACACCAGAGTTTCCTCCTCCTACCACAACAACGTTCTTACCGGCAAATAATGGACCGTCACAGTGAGGACAGAAGGTGACGCCTCTATTTTTGAGTCGCTGTTCACCAGGTACCCCAAGCTCCCGCCATTTAGCACCAGTAGCCACCACTACGGTTTTTGATTGCACTCTACTTCCGCCACACAGCATAGTGAATCCTCTCTCGTTGTTTTCTAGCTCTTTAGTCTCACCTAGCACCACAGAGACTCTGTATTTTAGTAGCTGGCTCTGCATCTCTGATGACATCGCAGATCCTGTTGTGTAGTCTACTCCTGTTATGTTTTCTATTGAGGCAGTATCCAGAAGTTGGCCACCCACCCTATCTGTCAGCAGCGCGACACTCAATCCTTTACGTGCAGCATATAGCGCTGCAGTTACACCGGAAGGGCCGCCTCCAACGACAGCCACGTCACACAGGACTTCTTCAGCAACCTCAGCGTCTTCAGCTCCGAGACTATCTAGAATGGAGTCTATAGTCGTATCGCCGTTAAAAACAAGCTCTCCTCCTATAAACACAGACGGCACAGACAGCACACCTCGGGCTTCAGCTTCCTCCTGGTAGTAAAATCCATTAACGGAGGTGTGCCTCACATTCTCGTTTAGAAGTGCTATGATGTTTAGAGCCTGCACTACGTTTGGGCATTTGGTACACTCTGCAGAGTAAAAAGTCTCTACGTCTAAAAGGCTTCTTATGCTTGCTATACGTTTAGTCTGGCTCTCTGTTATTTTTGGATACACTCCAGAGTGCTGCAGCAACGTTAGGATTAGAGATGAAACCTCGTGTCCTTGGGGCTCTCCTCGAAAAATTACTCTCGGTCCCTGATCGCCCTGCTTACTTAAGTGATACTCTCTAGGAGCTAATTCTTCTCGCTCAATAAGATTTAAAAGCGCCCCTGCCTCCAGCAACTCGTTCCACACTGCTCCAATAGGACCAGGACCATGGTAAACGTCTACTGCGTTTACCATTAAAGATGCGTAGTACTTAAGCTGCTGGAGGCTTGAGCTCATGTTGTTATATCTTTCCAACCAAGTCAAGGGACGGAAGAAGGGTGTCTGATCCCTCTCGCCACTTTGCTGGGCAGACCTCACCAGGATGCTCAGAGACATACTTAGCCGCCCTCACCTTACGTACCAGCTCTTCAGCGTTTCTGCCTACGCCCTCTGACGAAACTTCGTAGTACTGAACCTTGCCCTCTTTATCAAAGAGGAATGTGGCTCTCTCTGCGAGACCTTGTCCATCGCGCATCACACCCATGGCTCTAGTCAGATCCCCTGATGGGTCGCCTATCATTGCGTAATTAATCTTCCCTATAGCTTCTGAAACATCGTGCCACGCTTTATGCACAAAGTGAGTGTCCGTAGATACCGAGTACACATCTACTCCTAAACCGAGTAGTTCTTCGTGCCAGTCAGCCAGGTCAGATAGCTCTGTCGGACACACGAAAGTGAAGTCTGCCGGATAAAAGAACATTATCGACCATCTGCCAATCATGTCTTCTTTGCAGATCTCCACAAACTCCCCTCCTTTGTATGCCTGAGCCCTGAATTCCGGGATTTCTTTGTTTATCATTGTCATGTTTAACCTTTCTCTTGAAGTTTATAAACACAGTGACCTAGAGTCAGGTATTCGCAACGGCAACGCCATAGTTTAGGCCTTTAGCTATATAGTTTAATCCTATGACATAAAGACATCTGTCGTGACTGTATAAAAGCAGATGGATACTCATATTAATAAGCAACAAACGAAGAGAGCCGCGCTGGTCACTTCGTACTTAGTTTTATCAACGGTGCTATACTTAGTTTGCGCCGCGTGGTCTCACTCGAACCCGGAGGCTTCCAGAACTCTCGCAATGCTGTCAGGCCTGCCCATGGGTCCTTTATTTGTGATGGAAACAGGCGATATGGTTTCTATACTTCCAGCTTACATTTTTAACGCCGCGTGCATTTATTCTCTTCTAAGAGGCGAAAAGTAAAAAGAGCACCTAGTCGTGTCAGTCTGAGTCTACTATAGATACACCAGAGGCCACGTACTTTATAACTCCAGGAAGAAGAGCGCAAACTATAACCGATAGCGAGCAAGCAGTAGACGCTAGGAAGCCCGGTACAAACTCCCCGTACAAGATAGCTGATACACCAGATGTCGCCATTAGCGCGTGACCAACGAGTCCGGCCATCAAAAGGATCCATTTACCAAAGGCAACTCCTACTAGTCCGAGTAGAGAGAGTACGAAAATACACATAATAACTAGAGACTCTCTTCGCGATCCATCCATAGCCATTCCGACGCTCAAAAAGAGACGTGGAAGTTCGACAAGAACCATATCAATACAGCAGACAACTAGAAGGGCGTTAGTCCCTGACTTACCTCTCATAAGTAGCACTGTGCGCGCAGGGTATGCCCCAGGAACGTATCTCGAGAGCTATTTGCCAGGCGGAGACTCTCGACACAATACAGTAAGTGACAATCGGTTTCGACGAGAATCTACGCTACGTTTTTCTACGCAATTTAGAGACCGAGCTAAAGAGCGGCGCAAGAGACCCTGTAGATGCTCTCTCGGACTCCCTGGACGTGTGTGACTCTCCGGTGTCTCTAAACAGGGTATCAGAACTGGCTTTGTGCTATTTACCCTTAAATCAGAGACACCTAGTAGTAGAGAGAAGTAGCAGGCCTTTTCTAAAGATAGAGCACGTGTCTCTGTTCTCAGGAGTGTCCTCAATGGGGAGCTGTGTAGATCTTTTGGTGTCTTTACTGAACAACAGAATCGCTATAGACCCCGTACTAGCTGCCCACATAGCGGGCGGAGACGCCCTAGACACGCTCTGGCCTCTTCTTGCAGCGTCAGGGTATCCTTTTAATCACCAATGGACAAGGTTCTGGAGTGCAGAACAGATGACGTTAGCACTCTCTATTTACGCAGACAACCCTAGTTTACTGCACGTCCTCGCCAGTAACACCTCTGGCGGCTGGACTCCTAGAATATTTGAGGCCCCAAGGGTACACGCAAGCAAGATAGTGTGGCACGTCGAGAGAGCTCTACGAGCCTGCAGCCTCGCAGCCCCTCATTTACTAGAGCATGTCACTCACACTGTTAATCCCGCAATCCTCCCTGAGTTAATATCGTCTGGCTCTGTGCCAGACGCATCCCTTAGAGATCTGGTGAAAAGTTTCAACTCCAGCTCCCTTCTAGAACTATTAGAAGGGGGCAGCGCGTATGCAGTGGCGTGTGTATTGGCTGAAGTTAGAGGCTTCACGGAGCTTACATCTATTGTTAGCACCGATGAATGTATGATAGTCATATCGAACGCTTGCGGGGTGCCCCCAGACAGAGAGACTGCCCACCTGGCTGCAGCGTTGGAACCAAAGTTGTCCGTGAAGGAGCGTTTTCAGGCAGCTTCGGTGTTAGTTGGCTCCAAGTAAAAAATGGCTCTAACTGTTCCAATACTTATTGTATGCTGAGAAGAAAAAAGCGGCCTACAAGAGATGGTGCTTTCACGCCTGGAAACTCTCCAGATTTCGCCTCAGTAGAGATGGAGTTCGCTCTAAAGAACGCAAAATCCGCCGCACAGGCAGCCTCACTGCTAAACGGTAGGGAGATGGAGGTGTGCGCTTTAGATCCACTTCGAGGCACCTTCTCTGTCACGTCTTCCGGCTACCAAGCTACAATAGCAACCCCGAACACTGACGCGGCAAAGAACATACTCTCTATGGTGGCAATAGGTAGAACCACTATGCGCTCATATGAAGAGAACGGTAAGCTAGTTATTATAGCAACCTGTGGAGACTGGATGTACAGAGTACGAGGCCCTGTCAGTTCAGCCGCTTTTGTCTATTGATACTGACAAGCACGGTCACTCACCTATATACACTCCCAGGCCCTGTGCTGTTATTATTAAGTCACTGTCACGAGGAACGGATTTTGTTCCAGCAGACACCACCTCTAACGGTGTCTCTGTAACCTCAGATCCATTCCATCCGACCATAACTCCGTATCTACCACCCAAAACTGCGCGCACTGCTGCGCTACCTAGCCTTAAGCCTAGCAAACGATCGGATGCTACCGGAGCACCACCCCTAACGAGATGCCCTAGGTTTAAACTCCTAACTTCCTGCGTTAAGGCTTTAGACAGGCTAATTGCGAGAGCCTCTCCAAGTCCTCCTAGTCTCTCTCCTTTAGGCAAACTCTGAATACCCTCTATATTAGCTCCTTCAGCCACTACTACTATACTGTGATCTGATCCGCTCTCGTGGTGTCTCTCAAGCCAGTCAGCAATACCCGCCAAGCTCGTCTTCATCTCTGGAAGTATTATAGCGTCAGCAGCTCCAGCTAAACCACCGTGCAGAGCTATCCAACCAGCGTGTCTCCCCATAACCTCCACTACCATAACGCGCTGGTGTGAGGCAACAGTGGTTCTTATTCTGTCTAGAGAGTCTACTACGCACTCTACCGCAGAATCAAATCCAAACGTAGTAACCGTACCTAGAAGGTCGTTATCGATAGTTTTAGGAGCACCCACTACTTTTAGACCTTCTTTGTAGAGCTCAAAACCTATCTTATGAGTGCCGTCTCCTCCTACAAATATCACCGCGTCAGCTCCTGCGGAATCTACAGCACGACACACATCGCTAGCACCGCGTTTCTCTGTAAAAACCCCACCTCTCGAGGCTGCGCCAAGTATGGTTCCACCAGTAGAAGATATTCGCATGACGTTCTCTGAGGTTAATCTTATCACGCCGTTTCCACTATACTTCTCGGGCCGCAGAACACCATCAAGACCGTCTCTTATGCCAACCACCTCTATACCTGAGGCCTCTGCTGTCTTCACAACTGACTCTATAACGGCGTTCAGTCCAGGGGCGTCGCCGCCTCCAGTAGATACTGCTAACTTCTTCACTTTGCTCACTTTACTACCTCCATCTTTGCGGTTACTACTATGCGCTGCTTAGTTGAATTTAGTGGATGACAGGCTATCAGGGTTAAATCCGCACCACTTTTATCAGACAAGACGCGTACTTCTTTGGGGTTTATTATCTCAGATCCTGTAACACGATATCTAAAATCACCGTACTCTGTCTTAATCGTTATCCCCTCGCCTACACTAAGCTTGTCTATGTCTCTAAACGGTGCCCCGTGAGACGTCCTGTGGCCAGCTATAGACGTGTTCCCGCGCTGCCCAGGTAGGGCACCACCGTAGAAAACCCCGGGACCCTTAGAGAGCGATGACTCAGATGTGCCCATAACCACAACTACGTCTAGCTCTCCTTCTTCCGATGTTATCACACCAAGAGCCTCGCCTTCCGAGTATTTTGGGATGCTTGTAGTCACCGCAGGTAGGGAAGAATCACTGACGGCAGGGTCGCTTGAGTTCTCTGAACGTCCAGCAAGGTTTAGAGATAACTCCAGAGCCTGCTGGGCCTCTTTAGCAGCTTTATCCTCGAGACGCGCTTCTGTTAGATTAAAAACAACGGCTACCACAGCTATCAAGACCAAGAGTGCACCCGACGCGGTCCTCACTCTAGAATAGCTACTCCGGCTCATACATAACATAGTCACAGCACCTGCTCCGCCGTCACGTCACTGCGATAGGTGGGATACTTAAACAACATGTGACCACCGGCTCTCTCTCTGGACAGTACTCACCGTGGTGCGTCTAAGGGCTTTCATGATACTCGGGTGCTCCTTGGTGTCTGTGTTGGCGGCACTCTCAGTCAGCTCTGTGAAACCAGAGAACGAGACAAAGCTAACACCTGTAACGGAAACTATTTCCAGCACTACTGTCTCTGGGCAGGTCGAAGATTTAGAACTGTTAGCGGCCTCTGACCCTGTGTCGGCTATCGACTCTCTGAGTTTGAGCGCAGACGGCTCACGTGTTGATTGCCACACTACGGCACACAAGATAGGCGCAGCTTCTTACACTGGCGGCGTTTTAAGTTTAGAAGAGATAGTTAGTAAAGGGGTCTCGCTGTGCCTCGGCGGTGTCATGCATGGCGCCATGGAGGAGTTTGCGAGAAAAGCTGACATAACGGAGTTTGAGGCCAAAGTTGGTGAGGTGTGCTCTATGGTCCCGGAGTCTTACTCAGGGTCATGTACTCACGGGGCTGGCCACGCTATCACTGTAAGAATACCAGAAGACCACAGGGCCGCTGTACAACTCTGCTCGTCATTTAAGGAAGAGATGCTTTCTTCTAACTGTGCTGCAGGGGTGTTAATGGCCTACATAGACGACAGAGGAGAGGGTTCTACTCACAAAGCTCTAAGAGGTAAACCCTCGGCTGTTTGCGGAGTTTTTGAAGGTACGTACGCCAGAGAGTGCTGGAGAAAAGCTCTCAAACTCATGGAGGGTTCAGACGTTCAGTTAGTGTTTGAAGAATGCAAAGCAGCGCCTGACACAGGTGATTGTGACAGACACGTAGGCGTCAGGCTGGTCTCAGATAACGCTAGACCAGATATCCAGCCAGCCTTCGAGATGGCCGACACAGAGTGCCGTAAAGCTTCTAGCGTGGAGAAATGCCGCCGCGGTGCAGTCTGGTCAGCAGCGAACGAGTCTTCCGCACGTGGCTCTACTAAAGAGAACTACAAAAGCCTATGCACAAAGCCCGATGCTGTAAATGGATGCGCTGACGAAGAGAAGTCAGTATTTTTCGGGTAAAAACGTCTGAGACCCTTTAAAATAAAGATTTTCTTCGCGTGATACTTAAAACTCTTGTTCTCTCAGTCCTCTGCGCACTGTGTTTATAATGTATCTCAACAGCCAGGCCGGAGTAGCGTTTCTCTCGCTGATTCTAACCTTGGCCTCTATATCCTCTGCACCACCCCAGGCCAGTGCGCCGGTTATAGATGAGAGACCCAGTGCGGAGATAGAAGCTCTACACAGACCAGCACCAGTGGCACAAAAGTTTACAGTTGAAGCCAAAGATGCTGTAGCATCTAAAGAAACAGTCCTCGAGGAGGACCTGCAATCAATAAAATCAAAAGCTTCGTCTGATGACAAACTACCACTATCTATAGCTAGGCCGTCTATTTACGCAAATGGCACAGGTAAAAAAATTGCCACGGTCGCGTTCTGGGATAAACTCGCGTACTGCGAGACTCACTCTGACTGGGAAAACCCCGGAAGATACGCTGGCGGCTTGGGGATTTACATCGGAACTTGGCGTCAGTGGGGCGGAACACAGTTTGCAGAGTCCCCGAGTAGGGCAACTAGATCCGAGCAGATAGTAGTGGCAAACAGGATATCCACACAGGGATGGGTGAGAGAAGACGGTCGATTTCAGAGACCTGTTTGGTTTACTGGATGGGGGGCACTAAAGTGTGCAGGGCGTCCAGAGTTAGTCAGTCTCGAAGATCAGCGCGCCTATACGTTAGAACAGTCACGCACAGCGCCGTAGTAGCAGAAACCAACACTAACAACAGCGATAAGTAATACACAACAATAAGGCTAGACATCTTGTCGATGCGGGGCTCCCAGTCTTTCATGTGGTAGACATCGAAATACTTGGAACTAACAGACCCTGCGTTCTCTCTTGTGGCAATCTTCTCAAGCCACCCGTAGCCCTGCTGTCCGTACTTAATAACAACAAGGGTCTCAAAATAAGGAACAAACTCGCTAGACCCACCTTGCGCCATCCACGAAGACATCTCGCGCCGGTAGCTAGACTCACCCATTATATTGGTTCCGCCGACGAGCACTCTAGAGACTGAATCTTGAGAGACCGCGCCACTCTCCGATATCCTGTTATACCGAGACGCTGGCCAAACCGCAACTGTTCTCTCGACGTGGCTTGAGATCTCCTGCAGTGCCTTTGTTTCCTCTCTCGAGAAACTAGGACTTGACTTAATAGACCAAAAACCAATAAACAAGACGGCTAGTACTAAAACTATAGATGAGATCTTTTTAGTACCTACAGACATGCTTGCAAGCCCACTTAAACTCAGGGCAGCCAACACCAGTATCTTATGCTCATCCCTCAAGAAAGAGAGTGTATCGCTGTTAATGCCAGTGCTCTTTACGGCTCGTACTATGAGGTAAAGTACGCAAGACACCAACCACATCTTAACCAATGAGGCGGCTCCTGGTTTCCTGTTTCTGAGAGCCGCAGCAACGGCAAACAGAGTGATGAGGGAACCCCACGAAACAGCGTCGCCATTCCAGAAGCCTGTCTGTAGTAATAATGACTCATACCACGGCCTTGTTGCATAGAAAGCGTCCGAGCCACCGATCTCGCCGTACCCAGTGAGCACAACTGGCCAAACAGATAAAACCACACCTGCAGCCACACTTGTAAGTGTACGGACGCTGTTTTTTCTGATAACGAAGACAGCAACCGCCCCTAGGAGACTGGCGTGCGGAGATAGAAGCCCTGCACTGACAGCCAGTAGGAGCGCTAAGAGCCAGTCACCTTTTTTTAAAGCCAAAGAGGGGATTAGGAACATCACTCCAAGGCCGGCCAGGAACGCAACTTGTCCGTAAGAGAATCGTGTCAGTACAAAAGATCCCGACGCCAAAAAGGCCACTCCACTAACGGCGTTTAGATTTAGCGACCTGTACAAGGTGCCTGATCCGTAGATAAAAACAAAGACGCATAAAGCAGAAGCTACAACCACACCTGCGCCCATGCCTAGCAACTCTGATATAATCCAGAGCACACCATGAAAGAGCGGAGAGTCTGGTATGCCGTCGTCTCTCCCAGAGAGCAGGGGGAGACCGTTTTTCAGGGGTGCTAAGTCCAGGTAAGCTGGCCACCTCTTATCAGACAGGGTGACTAGCCCACCCGACGCGTAGGCAACACTGAGTAAGACCGACGCAACGAGAACATTAATCTTTCTCAACGTCGCTTCCTATTGTTTCTCAAGGCGGCAGCGAGCAGTAGAGTCATAAGAGACATGGCCCACGCGTAAGCCATTGTCTTGCTGTGAGAGTTTTTAACTTGAACTAGCGTCTCTACGTCGCCATCAACCAACCACCCCTCAGAGTAACCGTTTACTACAACCGACTCAACGTCAGAAACAGATCGGGCCTGCCAAGTGTCAGAGCTCTGCTCAGACAGGACTACGACTCGGCGGTTGCCCTGACCGACAGACACCGAGCCGGAGTTAGAATCCCAGTTCCACTCCGTGCTCTGCGCTAACGGAGAGCTCGACACGTCAGAGACATACACCCCAGTGGCGGATAGTTCGCTAACTACTACGTCAGACACCACAGAACCGCCAGCGCCCGTGTATAGGTAAAGAGTCAGAGCTTCGTTATAGTATCTAGTACCGGTCTCTAGAGCCACAACGTCTGAGCCAGCGCCTGACGCTATGCATCTGTCTGCCACATGGTCAAACAGGCAAGCTTCTACCTCTCCGGCATCTAGCTCCACTCTCAAGTTAATAACAGAACCGGGGTAGTAGTCTGATACGTCTATTCCAGAGCATGTCTTGGTAGAGGATGGTGATATAACCAGGCTACCATCCTTTATCTTCCGGACACCACCCTTGTTTACGTCTTTATTCCCTGCACAGTCAGTAAACTCCATGATATCCAATGACGCCTCAGACACTGCGTTATTTGATATATAATCACCGGCTTTGACGGGCACGCCTGTCTCGTCGTGCCCAACACCTAGCCACACGTCTTCTTGGACCGTAGCTGGCATGGCATCGAGCTTCAAGTTACGAAGCAAGCTACCGCCCTCTAGCACCAAGGAGGTTACAGCCTCGTCTTTGTCTACCATGCGACGCACCCACCCGTCACCTACCTGACCTTGACTACACTCACCGTACAGGTCTCTGAAGCAGGCCCTTTGCAGCTCTCCCTCAAACTCTAGGGATAGATAAGAACCTGCTGTTAATGCGGTGTCAGCTATCACCAGCTCAACACAGTCGCCAACACCTACACACGGTACTTCACTGAAATCGATACTCCTCTCAACCCCGCGCTGCGTGACTCTTTTGTATTTAACACCAAACGGCAGAGAGAAATACTCGGTTCTCTCATACACCTCACCGTTAATAACGAGTGCTTCTGTCTCGCTAGGCATCAAAAGTTCCGGACGCATGTTAAGCGTTACACCGTTTATCTGCAAAGTATCTAAGCTTTTTATACTGCCGCCATCTGCAGAGAGAGACCACCTACCGCTGCCTCTGGAGTAAGTTTTTAATATCCCGTCGAAAGGCACTCTCTCTGTAGGCTCGTCAGAGACCCAAAGCATGTCTGTAATGCCTTCACGGTACTCAACGGCCTCGTAGCCAGCAGGCAGTAGGGAGACTTTCTCTGCAGATACACCGGATACACCGACAGGAACTCCAGATGCTATAGCCTGTCTGTCTTTTATTTCATAAACATCCACCAACGGGCTACTGAAAACTCTCTTGAGACCCATTCTCTCTGCCACCGCGCGATACTGTTCTGGCGTTACAGATACAGCTACTTTTCTAAACGGAGAGTCATAATCGTAGTCTTTCCGCACCACCAAATGAGAGACACCTAGCTTGTTAAATGCGTTTTCAACTCGCGTAATATCTCCAAATCCTACCGACTTCTCGAGCTCTACCATTAGAGAATCAAGGCCCTCTGAGTCTGATATGTAGTTCTCCGGAAGCCTCTGGAGAACTGGACGCTTTATCATCTGTCTCGGCAGGGAGTCTATTCCATAATACCCCCACACGGTTGGCATCTGATAAAAATCAGCGAAAGGAACGACTAAGGTACGTCCTTGCATCTCTGAACTATTGATGACTTTAGCAGCCTTACCCCAGTTGCGCGGTATAGAGATCTCAGTCGGCGTTGTTCTATCCATCACTGTTCCGAGCCACACCGGATGAGTGGCTGCGACTGTAGCACCGGCAACAAGAGCTGTGAGGATAGTTAAAGAGTAAGAACCACGAACGATGCGCCTGCCTCCTCTCTCAACCATCTCCTCAATACCTAAACCCAAACCTAGCGCACCAGCCACGGCTAACAACACGCCGAATTTTGAGAAAGGCTCTCTAAACAGAAAGAAACCAGGGATATTGCCGTATAGAAACTCATTTAAAGCACCGAAAGGTTCGTGCAGTCCCTGAGAGATAACAGCGGAAATCGCGTACACGCATGTAAGAGCAACGGATACCCTGCGCCTCTTACCTCGGGTTAAAAACAGTGAGCACACAAGAATTACAGGCGCGACGAAGACAACGGCACGAAGCGGCCAATGAAAGTAACTACTAGCCCCTCCTATATAAAAAGGATCAGGCGCCCCCCAGTTTGCTGTCTGGGAGAGCACGTTTGCCAAAGATGAGTTCCTGTGTGTCCAACTCCAAGATGACACATCAGTTACTGCCTTTAGAGTGCCTGTTCGATTAGCGTACGATATAGTTAACAAAAACGGTATAGACCACCACGCAGTTGACGCAACCACCGCACCAGCTCTCAGCGCGAGTGGTAACACTGATCTCTTGAACGTCTCTTTAGATGGTCTCTCGATAATCAGCGTTAGAGGTACTCCGATAATTGCAACTACAGCAACCAAAACGAGAAGAGGCGGATTTATGCAGGCGTAAGAGGCCGGCAAGAGAGCTACGCACCACCAGAATGCCGTCCTCCCTTGTCCTCTCCAGATATTTATGTACTCAGAAAGTACAGCACTAACCATACCTATAGCAAGGAGCGGGACTGGAGTAGGGGCTTGCATAGCAACGTAAGGCGAGAAGACACCTGCAAGTGCAGCAAAAACCGACACCCACTCTCTGGATATGTATCTAGAAGTCAGCCTGCATAAACCCCATGCGGCGTAACCAAACACAAAAACGTAAAACAGTCGCTGACCCATAGACGGACCCGACCAAGGTATGCCATCCCCTACTTCAGCAAACAGCTGCTCCCATAGCCTGGCAACTTCATAGGAGATTCCGCCGCCACCTGTGTTCTGGTGGTTCCAGAGGTTTCTAACTGTCTCTAGCACCGACTCTCTGCGCATCGGAGCTACGTCTCCTGTCGCTAAATAAAGAGAGGTTGAGAACCACGTTAGACCTACAACAGATCCCGCCAGAATAGCAGCCAGCATTGTAGTTGGCGTACGCAGTAGCGTCTTGAAAATAAGCGCCCTAAACCTCTCCGCTGCTCTCACGCTCTGGCTCCTTTAGACACGCTTCTAAAGTGCATAAAACCCTTTTTTTACAAGTAGGAGCACAGTGATTGACTAATTTTCACCCTCACCGCGCCGCAGAGAGCAGGAAACCTTCCCAGCGTCTTGCTAGGTCCTCCCAGGACACCGTACCAGTGGATTCTGGACTCGGCATAGATGCCAGATTGAGATGCTCTTTAATCACGATACTAGCCATGTCAGGCGCGCTCTCAGGGGTTAAAATACCTCCGCACGCTGGTATGGAGTCGCGTAGTCCCGGAACGTCATATCCAACAGATCTGGTACCAGCAGCAGCCGCCTCAGAGACTATCAAACCCCACCCCTCCCTACGTGAAGTCACTATCATAGACCAGGCAGAAGCCATCCTCTCACACCGCTCCTTAAAAGGGACTCTGCCCAGTACCTCTACTCCTCCTATTAAAGAGGCCCTACTTCTGACTGACTCTAGCTCGGGACCCTCACCGACCATCCACAGCTTGGCCTCTGGCACCTCGTCTCGAATAGTTTTGAAAGCTTCCAAGGCATGAAGCGGTCGCTTAGATCCAGACATCCTGCCGCAGAACATCAACGTCGGGTTTAACTCGCGCTTCAGTCCAGCCGTCAAGTCCCTAATTTCCTGCTCCTCGCCGCCCTGACCTAGGTCTGTGACGTTCTCTAGGCCTAAATCTAACAGAGACTGCTTTGATGACTGCGAAACAGTCACCACAGGTACTTTTCTGTAAGACCGCATCCAGGCTGGCTCTAGAAGCCACCGACCAACAAGGGCGACTGGTAAGGGTGTCTCCTCAAACCACACTTCTTTGGCAACTTGGTGAATTAAAGCAACCACCGGCGGCGCGTCTCGCCACCTCGTCGCGTGGAAAGGCTTGGTGTTAATCTCGTCTATTATGACGTCAAAACCCTGCAAGACACCCTCGCGCTCCCAGTAAGAACGAGCAGCCTGAGCCACTGTGAGGCGTGACCCTCCACGTATGATGGTTACAGAGTTCGTGACCTCTCTCTCGGGGAGACCTGGTGCGCTGGCAGCAAACCATGTCACCTCATGGCCGAACAAAGCTAGATGCTCGAGCACCTGCTGGGTGTAGAACTCCGCACCGCCCGCGAGAGGATGCCTGGTGTCTTTCCAATTTGCTAGCAGGATCTTCACATTACCACTATCTCCTTTCAGGCTCAGGTGTCAGGAAGCAAGCAACATATTTTTTTCTAAAAACCAGGTACTCTTACTTGAATTATGGTCCGAGAATGTGACAGTACCTAAAGCCAACCCTTGGCATAACTTAACACTGTGAGGTTCAATATGAAGAAAATTTTCGCTGCTGCTGCTGTAGCCACAGCCGTATCACTGTCTGGAATAGCTCCGGCTCTGGCTGACAGCTACAACTCCAATGACCCTGTGGACGTCGACTACGACACAGCCACACCTGGTATGACTCTAAAGGTACGGGCTACCGGCTTTAAGGCAGGATCGACTGTCACTATTAAGCTCCGTACAGGCTCTGTGTCTCTAGGCACTGCTACAGCTGACGCCTCTGGCGCGGTTTCTGTAGATGTAGACCTACCTGCAGACTTGGCTCTCGGCTCACACTTCATCGACGTGTCTGGTGACGCGCCTGACGGTTCAGCTCGCAAAGTGTCTGCAGAGATCAACGTTCTAGACGAACTCCCAAACACAGGTTCTAACGGAGCTACGCCGATAGTTCTTCTCGGTTCAGTTCTCGCAGGCGCAGGCGTCGTCCTGATGGTACGCCGTAACGCCAAGTCCTGATACAGGAACAAAAGACTACAGAAAAAGGAGCGGGGAGACCCGCTCCTTTTTTGTTGCCCGCTTTCGCGTCTTGCGTTATCTACGTATCGAGTCACAATGAATAGAATGCGGCTTCGTACACTAGCTACAGTCTCTCTGATGCTATCGCTACTCTCTGCATTCTACGCATTAAGACCAGGCAACGTCTCTTGGCAGCCAGATACAAGAGCAGTATCCTCAACAACAACCACACAGGAGACAGCTTCGCCATCTACTGCATACACTCAGGACGGAAATGGGTTAAACCTCCCTGCTAGTGACAACGACTTTGCAGTCTGGGAGAAGGCCTGCTCATCTAACAATCAGACAGTGCCGGATCAGTGTCTTGTCTCCTCTTTAGCGTCCGTACTTGAAAAGAACGGACCCGAAGCCACGGTGGCTGCTTTTAAGAAAGCGCTGGAGATACCACGCATAAAAGTTGCGTGCCACACTCCTTCGCACAGACTAGGAGGCCTCCTTTACAATAATCTACGGGACATAAAAAAAGCACTCGATGTCGTTGACGGATCATGTGAGCTTGGAGTAATACACGGAGTGTTTGAGACGTGGGGCGAAACAGTAGATCTAGAGTATGTAAAGAGCGTAATCCCAGCGTTGTGTGCTGAAGCAACAGCTAAAGACACCACGTTTCCGCCTAGGAAGTGTGCCCACGGTGCAGGACATGCTATATGGCCTGCATCGGATGGAGACTTAAAAGCCGCACTCTCGGTGTGTGATACTCTCGGTGATGAATTCACAGTTAGCGAGTGCGGCGGTGGCGTGACTATGTCAATGCTTATGGGGGTGGGGGCTGGCGAACCAGTTACACAAGATTCAGTGTCGGATGTTGCTGAACTCTGTAACTCCTACTCCATAAATCATAAGATGAGCTGCATCACTGAGACTGGGCCAATGTCTCTCAGGCTTGCACGTATGGATGTAGCAAAGGCAGTCAAGCTCTGTTACGAACTAGAGGGACTAATGGACAAAGGTACAGAGTTTGAGGTATCGTATCACTGCACTTCCGCGGTAGGTTACTCAGCACCTCAGCAGGCAGCAGAGGACCCAGATAAAATAGTACAGCTCTGTAGTAACGCAGACAGCGAAAGACTAGTTGGAGCCTGCCTCTATGGCGCCGTTAAACAGATGAGACTCCGTGGCCTCCCGACAGTGAAATCAGACCTAGACAGGCTCTGCGCAGTTGTACCTAAATACTACTCCGCAGACTGTAAAAAAGCCGCCACAGAGACTATGGACTACTGATCGTTGAGTTTAATCGATTTAGCGGAACAGTGACAGATATGGAGCCAGGCTGGTACAGAAACCCTAAAGAACCAGGTGTCGTACGCTACTGGGACGGGTCTGAGTGGTCTGAGAGTAAAAAGTCTCCTGATTCTCGTAAAAGCCCTAGATCTAGAGGATCAGCTTTAATGAAGGCCGTAGTTGCTGTCCTCTCTATCGCGTGTCTCGCTGTAGCTACTCTCTTTATCACTACTCTGTTTACGGATAAAGCAAATCCTAACGCAGAGCCGGGGCCAACAACGACCGAACCCAAGAAATTTGAGTCAGTTACAAAGATGATCTTTGGTCAAAGAGGGACAACAGACGTAAGCAAACTAACCGGAATACCAGCTTCGCTAGTTCTCAGCGAGGACCTAGACATAATTCTAGGGCTTGGCCACAATATACTAGATTACCAAGAGAACGACGAGTCACCAGTCATATCGAAAGCCTACTGGTCTATTGTGTTTATCACGTCTGACCCTCCGGATGTATTCAAAGAGAACATGGACAGAAAATTCAGAGGCGCAGGGCTTGAGACATCTTCTGGGATACCTAGTACAGACTCAACGACTTATCGGGGTCTAAAATTGGATGGATACACTACTTCGTACCCATCGACAGACGACAAAGTGTCATCTGTCGAGGTGTCGTACTATGAAATAGATAGCGACGATACATTAGTTGTATTAAAGACACTACCCGGGAAAGAGTCTGTGGTCTTAACAGAGGAGTCACGCGGTTCTTCTAGTACCTGGACGTCAGAGGTCGCCTCTGCAGCAAGATGGTCCTTAGCCGGGACTGCCCTCCAGCCGAGACTTGACTCAGTAGAGTTCTCTGGAGCCACCCACACGGCTACTGGAACTTTCAAAATACCGGCGTCAGAGTTCGACACTGAGTTGGATCGCATAAAAAGTGGTGAGGCTCTCAAGGAGTTTGCTAATATCTCAAAAAAGCAGGGAAGAAAAGTAGGGGCCGACGACATCACTGTTTTCTTCCGAGCAGGTACAGAGATTACTGTCTTGGCTGCCAAGCCAGGGCCGGGTGACACTGAGGCTACAATAATAGTGTCGTTTGATGTTAAGGCCCCATGATGATAAAACGCAACTCTGTTTTCTTAGCGGTACTCTGCTTATCTGGAGCAACAACTACTCTCGCTTTTACCACGGGATCTGATAGACCAGCCGAAGTGAGACCTGGCCAAAGCGGCACTCTACCGCCACCAAACACCTCGTCTCCGGAAACGACGCTTGGCACTCTGGAAACAGGCGAAGCTACGCTTGAGGACGATTGGTTCAACACGGTGCTACAAAAACTCCCAACTGTAGATGATTCAGCAAGAAGAGAGATAGTTTTAAATAGGGACAAAAACGGTTGCTACCTCCCTCAGAACATGCTAGGCGCTCCATCCAAGAAAGCGCCGACTGTGCCTCCACCACCATCAACAGCTCCACCTCAGGACAAGCCGTCAGGAACCATAGAGTACGGAGAAGATTGCGGAGCGGGCTCGATGAAATGGAGATTTAAGACTGGAAACATTGTGTCGTCGTCGGCTTCTTTCTCAAGCGACGGTAGTGTCATGTACATAGGGAGCCGTGACGGGTCTCTGTACGCTCTGAGGACTTCTGATGGAAAACTCGTATGGAAGACGCCATCAGAGCACGCAGTCGATGTCATACCAGCTGTTAGTGATAATATGGTAGTGTACGGCTCAAGCAGCGCTAGATTAACCGCCGTAAATCCTATTGACGCTAAACCAATCTGGTCCTTCAACGCAAAAGATGGCGTTTTCCAATCGTCGCCGTTAATAGTTGGAGACAGGGTGTTCTCAGGGGGCGGCGGCCATTTTGTGAGGTCTTTCGAGAAAGCCACAGGTAAGTTGGTGTGGGAGAGAGAGCTAGGCATGTGGGTCCAGTCTTCAGTAGCACACAGAAACGGTGTCATTTACATAGGTAGTGACGCAGGATTTCTAGTGGCTTATGACGCTTCTAGTGGTCGTGAAATGTGGAAATTTGCAGCACGCATGCCAGGGGAGCCAGACGAAGAACTGGCAGCTGCTTCTGATCCCAAGATCACACCAGATGGACACAGATCAAATATACTCAGCACACCAAGGTTTCAAGACAACTTGGTTTTTATAACAAGTATAGCTGGAATGATATACGCAGTAAACGCAGACACTGGTAAAGAGGTGTGGTCGTTTCTGGGCGAGAGAATAGTAACAGACACTAAAGTGAGCAACGGGGTTCTTTACACACACTCAGATCTCGGAGTACTTCGCGCCTTTGACGCCAGGACAGGCCGCGTTCTATGGGGTGCCCGTACAGGGACGGCGCAAAATTATTGGCCCGGTCCTTACCAGACTGCCTCTGCACCGGACGTCTATTCCAACCAAGTAATCGTCGGTGGAACAGACGGGGACGTATCCTCTTACGACAGCACAACCGGTGCTGTTAAATGGTCTTTCAGAACAGGAGACTGGGTCATGTCTTCTCCTAGGGTGTCTGGCGACACAGTTTTTGTAGGTTCTAACGACGGTTGGATATACGCCCTAAACCTAGCCTAGTTCCCCACGTGCTGTCTAGCGACCCCTGAGCACCATGTAGCCATGAGTCACACAGATGAGCTAAACGCTGCTAGATTTATAGAAGATAGGGCATCAAACAGAGTCGCCGAGACCGGCCCTAGAGTTGCTATTATTTTAGGGTCTGGCTGGGGTGACGGACTTGAGGACATCGCTGAGAACAACTTAGACGTGCCCTACTCAGAGGTACCGGGACTAAATGCTCCATCTGTCGCAGGCCACGCGGGGTTTGTGCGCCTATGTACCGTGCAGGGTATAGAGGTGCTATGCTTTGCCGGCAGGTCCCATTATTACGAGACTAGAAACGCACACGCAGCCACAGCTCACGTTAGGATAGCAAGAGCCATGGGGGCAGAAGACATAATCATAACCAACGGCGCGGGCGCCACCCACGAAGGACTCACCCCTGGTGATGTGGTTCTAATAACTGATCACATAAACATGACGCTAGATTCCCCTCTAGTTGGCCCCAGATTTGTCAGCATGACAGATGCTTACAACCCTTCCTGGCGAGCCGCCTTATCAAAAGAGCTAGCGATAGACGTGAAAGACGGCGTGTACGTTCAGATGCCTGGACCAAACTACGAGACTCCTGCTGAAGTTAAAATGGCACGAACTATGGGAGCCGATTTAGTTGGTATGTCTACTGCACTAGAGACTATAGAGGCACGCAACTTAGAGATGAACGTGCTCGGTCTCTCTTTAGTTACCAACTATGGCGCGGGTGTTTTCGGGTCTAGCCCCTCTCACGGGGAGGTTGTAGAGACAGGAACAAAAGCGAGAACTAAACTTTCTTCGTGCATAGCTGCTGCCGTGGTTTGCTCACCGACATCTAGATAGTCTATCAGCCGCCGATCCACCTCTTGGTTGCTTCGTCAGTGAAGGCGGCTCTTATGGCACTATCTCTCATGTACTTAATCTCGTCTCTATGACAACCTAAGGAGTAGGCGTGATGCGTCTCTAATGACATACTGGTTTTTGATACAGACCTGTTGTCTGTGTTCAAAGTTACGTTGAATCCCTGACGTAACATGCGTACGGCTGGGTGTTCGTCTATAGAGTTTAAAGCTCCGGTGTGAGCGTTAGAGGACAGGCACATCTCTAGACACACGCCAGATTCTATCAGCTCTCTCTTAACTTCTTCAGGTGCCTTATCTAGTGCCAGTCCGTGACCTATCCTGTCAGCCCCCGCGTCTATAGAGGATAAAACATTACGCCATGAACCAGTCTCTCCAGCGTGTACCGTCACTCCTAACCCGTGCCTCTTACCCTCCTTAAAATAGTCTCGATAATCCTTAACATCACCTAGCGTCTCGTCTCCTGCGAGATCTACGCCGACTACCTCTCTTAAATTAGACAGCGAACCTAGAGCGTCAGTCAAGACGCGAGGGTCCTCCCCTCTTAAGGCACAGAGTATGACTCCGCCATGTATATCTTGGAGTTGAGATACTCCTTTTTTAATTCCGGAAGATACTGCCTCTACAACATCTAACACAGATAGACCGCTTTTTGTGTGGAGAGTGGGCGCGAACCTGATCTCAAAGTATCTAACTCCGTCTGAGTACAGGTCTTCCACTGCCTCTAATGCCACTCGTTCTAGAGATTCAGAGCTCTGTATTACCTCAATAATTTCAACGAAGGTTTTTAAGTACTCAGAAAGCGAGCCGGTGCTAGGGTCTCGATAACCAGAGAACCTACCGTTCGACAAATCCAGAAGAGTGGCTTCGCGCACCCCACCATCTAGATGGTCATGTAAAAGTACGCTATCTGTCATATCCTATGTGTTCCAGAACTACAGCATCCCCACGAAACGGAGATGATGCCACTGACACTGCCCCCTCTAAAGCTTCGACCGCCGGAGTTATTTTTGAAACATCGTTTGTGTATAGCTTAAACATAACGTCTCCGGTCTTAATGAACTCACCCACTCCTTTAGTCCAGGTCACCCCAGCCCCATAATCTATCATATCTCCTGGTTTCGTTCTACCCGCTCCTAGTCTCCAGGCCGCAAGACCAATAGACATAGCTTCTAACTCTGATATGTAACCTTCCTGTGTAGTTCTCACTTCGTAACACGAGGAGCCAACTCTCACACCGTCTTTAAGCCGACCTCCCTGGTTTGAGACTAGACGCTCGAAGGCATGGAGAGCCGACCCGTTATCAAGTAATGTCTCAGGGTTTACCTTAACACCAGACAGCCTCAGCATCTCCTCTACTAAGGTGAGTGTGAGTTCGCGCAAATCAGATGGCCCACCTCCAGAGAGGCATTCAAGCGCCTCAAGCACCTCAACAGCGTTACCAGCAGATCTACCCAGCGGAGAACTCATACCAGTCACGTAAGCGGATGTCCGCACCCCGGAGTTTCGTCCTATCTCGACCATGGTCTCGGCCAACAACCTAGCCCTATCTGGCGTTTTCATGAAAGCCCCCGAGCCAGTCTTGACGTCTAGCACCAAAGACTTCGTGCCTTCTGCTATTTTTTTACTCATAATAGAAGCCGCGATGAGTGGGATTGACTCCACTGTTCCCGTCACGTCGCGAAGTGCGTAAATCAGCTTGTCCGCTGGTGCTAATTCGCTGCTTGCTGAGGCTATGACACCCCCTGTGTTTGAAACGGCGTTCCTCATCTCGGCGAGAGTGAGGTCACACTTCCAGCCGGGTATCGACTCGAGCTTATCTAGAGTCCCACCAGTGTGTCCTAGTCCTCTACCTGACAGCTGCGGTACGGCTATGCCACAGGCTACCGCAAGAGGTGTGAGAACAAGCGTGACTTTATCGCCCACCCCTCCTGTAGAGTGTTTGTCACATAGTGGCCTAGATGTATCCCAGTTGAGAATGCTTCCTGAAGAAACGTAAGAATTGGTTAGATCAGCGGTCTCTCTGTCTGTCATTCCAGCAAACAGGACTGCCATACAGAAAGCAGCCATCTGCTCAGGAGCGATAGACCCTGACGTGTAAGCATCAACAATCCATCTAATCTCCTCGGCCCGCAGCTCTACGCCATCTCTTTTCTTGCAGATTATCTCAACGGCGTTCATGGTTACACCAGATCGTCCGGTCGGAAACCTCCCGGCAACAAGTCCAAGACCTGGACTGTCTGAAATCCGTTGTCATACAGAGCATACGGACTCACTTCTATTAAAAGCTGCCTACATCTCCCGCACGGAGATATGTGCTCACCTGTCTCGTTGGTACAAACTATAGCCACAATGCCTCCGGATTTAGCCAAAGTAGCGGCTGATATGGCTCCGCACTCTGCGCACAGAGTCAAGCCGTAAGAAGCGTTCTCTACGTTACACCCAGTGTAAACTACACCGTCTTCGCCGAGCACGGCGCAGCCTACTTTGAAATTCGAGTACGGAGAGTAAGACGACCAGGCGGCTTCTGCAGCCAGGTCTCTCAAGTTCTGCCAATCTATAGTAATCATGGTTATAATTCTGCCATTAAGGTGGCTTTTAGCACGACTTTACGGGCATCAGGGCCTCTTTTTAGCACAATGGTCTCTATGGGATTACCTTTATCTCTCTTAACCGAGGACGAAACTCTTGTTCTAGACCTGAGACCTCACTGGATCACGTTAGCTCCACGCGCTGTACTTGTTGCTGGGTCTGCTATACTCTGGCTTGTCTCTAGCGCCTATAGCGGGTGGTTCGCTACGGGCTCTGGGTATGTTTCTGCTCTAGCCACCCTAGCCAGTATTTTATTTTTCTCAGTCACTTTTCTAAGATGGATAACGACAAACTTCGCAGTCACTAGCGAGAGACTCATAGTACGCCGAGGCGTGATAGCCAAAAACGGTGTTGAGATACCACTAGACAGGATAAACACTGTTTTCTTTCAGCAGTCAATAATTGAGAGAGTAGTAGGGGCTGGTGATTTGATAGTAGAGTCAGCCTCAGAGCAGGGCCGTCAAGTTTTCAGTGATGTCAACAACCCGGTGCAAGTTCAACAGATTATCTATAGATGCAGAGAAGGCCTGGAGGATTCCTCAAGACAGAAGAGCGCTAAAGCTGTGGCTTCAGCTATGCCGACTTCCGGTTCTGCTGCCGATGAGCTCATAAAACTTAAATCCCTCCTAGACTCTGGAGTCATATCACAAGAAGAGTTTCACAAGATGAAAGAAAGACTCATTAGTTAAGTTTTATTTATTTAAAACACAGGCAGCCAACCACGCCTCTACAGGGTCTTCTAGCACCAGACTCGTTACCTCTGCGTAGGTTTTTGAAGTTATGCGAGCTCTCTCTGATGTCTCAAAACCGAGCACGACTCCCTTTCTCCATCGGTCAAACTCGTTGTGCTCTACTATAGACCATCCATCTGCCCAATGCCACGTTCCTCGAGAGAGACGTATCCCCTGCTCTTTAGTTATGTCGCCGCCTCGCTCGACTAAAGCAAACAATCCTGTATCGATCTGGCATCTTCTGTCTATCAGGAGTTCTACCGTTTTTTTCACGAACTCCTCACTTATGAGCCAGTTTTTTTTAAGAGAGTTTATAGCTTCGCCTGCCGTTATTTCTCCTCTGATAAATTTAGCAAAAGCTACCGGACCTACGAGCAGTCTTGTAAGCTCTTTTGTGCCCGTGCCGTGGTCGCTGAAGTAGTTAGAGCACCACGTACAGCCAGAAGAATCTACTAGAGTTCTCAAATCGACGTATTCTGTAAGACCTATTCGAGGGAGCGCGTCGTCGCCTGGGTCTATGTGAGGGCACGACGGATTTGGATGATGAGCACCATTTTTGCAAGTCACGGGAATTAGAAGCTCTGCTCCATCTGAAACAAGCAGCACGTCTTCTATAAGACCCTCTACTGCCCTAGCACGCCTCTCGGTAACCACACTATCATTCTCGCCCCGCGCGCGTTCCTCCTTATATCAACCCCCTAAGGTGATACTGTATCCAGCCTCCGGTACGATGAAGCCCTCAGCTTTAGCCCTCTCGTACTCCCTGTCTCCTCTGTGTAGTAGCATGCAACGCTTCTTGTCGTCTACAGACAACATACTAGATAAATCTTCAGGAGAGGCGTGAATAGGACCTCCGCAGGAATCATACGCAAAGATGTCGGCTTTCGCGAGCCACTCTACAGTGGGTTTATCTGCTACTGTGTCTCCAGAGTAAGCAAATGAGATCCCATCGGGGGACGTGACTTTAACTGCGTAAGTCGGCACTACGTGTTTAACTTTTTTTACCTCAATAAGAAAAGGTCCTAACTCGGTAGGTTCTGATGTCTTTGCTTCTAACCCGTAATATACTTCCCTAAGAGAGAGCCCGGCCGGCTCTCCGTCAAGCGTCGTCTGTCTCCCAAGCGCGCTAACTCTGTGTATTCTAGACAACGGGCCCAGCACGTCATTTGCGGCGCATATCGTTGTAGATCTCCCCAACTGATACCATCGGTAAAAAGCAAGACTCTCTAACCCTGAGACGTGGTCGGCGTGTATGTGTGTGACAAACCACGCGTCTACATTTTCAGCCGCCAATCCAGACAGGTGCATCTGATGCATTATAGGATGAGGGCACTCTATGCCTAACTTGAATCCTTCGTACTCTACCACAACGTTTGTAGACATCTGCTCGCGCGCGTGAGAGCAGCCAGTTCCAGTAACAAACAGCTTGGTAACACCCGCCACAGTTGATATAGTGACGCTAACACCTCACTACGACATACCACTGAGTAGTGTCTTATGTCTCACTACTCTTTCTGCGCGGCCCTTCGTGGTGAGCAGCGCTCCTCATAGACTCGCCAGAGTTTGTCTCGGCCCTGTCTAGCTCTCTATCTAGCTTGCCTTCCTCTATCTCAGAAAGCGAGTGGTTGTCTAAAGCATGGAGGGCGGCTTTTGACCGGTGTCTCCACAACCTTGCACTGAGCTTAGGGGCTTCGTCTTCATGCATGCTCATAAAATACACCTCTCTCATCAGCGTGTCTGCAGCAACACTTGCAGCCATCCTTTAATCAGGGCGCCTGGAAATAGACCCCGCTATTCCAGGGCTTGTATCCGTATCTTCTATACAGTGCCGCAGCACAACCGACGTTAATCTCCGGATCTAGTAGAACGTGTCTCTCGTTTATACCACACACTCTCTGCACTTCTGACCACAAGTTATCGAGAGTGTTTATCTGAAAATACCCGAATGACTGGTCGCCGGTACTGCTAAGAAGTCTTTTAACGTCTGCCTGGCAGCGGCTTTCTCTCCAAGCCACGTATGCCATCCACTCGGGAATTCTCTCTATCTTCAGGAGATTTGAAACCTCGGCGCACATCTCAGGCACTGCGTCAAATCCGTGCTCAGAGGTAACCTTATTTATGATACCTCTAACTTGTTCAGGCATGGGCTCGCCTGCTAAGTCTGGCACATTGGGTTTGTCATAACGCCGCACCGGTTCTGTGAAAGGCGTTGTAGCCGGGCTGGTGACTTGAGTTACCACCTCTGCTACAGAGAGATTGGTTTTACTAGTGTCTCGATACTCGTCTATGACTCTGTAAGACCATACCGAGGTGATTAAAATAGCTATTGATAAGACAGATTTAAAAAATCCCCGCCTCAAGTCAGAAGCTGCCATCATGCAGGCAGCCTCCTCTTCGGGAGTACATGCGCGCACTATTAAGGGGTCAATCTGCGGGCATGTTTTGCTAATTTGACCCATAGGGGTCATGGTGCTGTATGTCTGTCTGCCGACACGCAGCTGGACTTGTGGATAGATCTTGACACTGTGTGAACTGGAAGTGATTTTATGAAAATAGTTATAGTAGGAGCCGGCGGAGTAGGTTCTAGCATGGCCCAGATACTAGCAAGCCGACCCTTTCCAGAGAAGGTTTTATTGGTTGACGCAGCATTAGACTCGGCGTCTAGAGCAGCTGCGACAACCAACGATACTAGGTTTTCTGCGCTTGGAATAAACGCCGCAGAAACAGAGACCTTGACTCGTGTTCTGCTGGATTTTAAAGCAGACGTAGTAGTAAACGCCTGCGACCCGCGCCTTAATCCGTCTATATTTGCAGCCGCCCGAAGAGCTGGATGTAGTTATGTAGATATGGCTATGGATTTAAGTATACCGCACCCTGACGAACCTTACTCTAAGGTTGGGAAGCATCTAGGCTATGACCAGCTAGCGTCGTCTGAAAGCTGGGCCTCTGCAGGATTAATGGCTCTAGTAGGAATGGGAGTAGAACCAGGACTCTCTGACGTGTTTGCTCGGTACGCTTCAGACCACCTTTTTGACGAGATCTACGAGATAGGAGTACGCGACGGCTCGAACCTGTCTATAGATGGCTTTGATTTTGCACCCACTTTCTCTATATGGACCACCATAGAAGAATGCCTAAATCCCCCTATAGTCTGGGATAGCAAGTCAGGATTGTACACCACAGAGTGTTTTAGTGAGCCTGAGATTTTTCACTTTCCGGCAGGTATAGGACCTATAGAGTGTGTAAACGTTGAGCACGAAGAAGTGATACTCATACCGAATAAAATAGATTGCCAGCGGGTGACTTTCAAGTATGGACTTGGTCGAGATTTCATAGACTGGCTTAAAACTTTCGCCTATCTCGGCTTAGACTCTAAAGAACTAATAGATGTCGCCGGAGTTAGTGTCGCGCCACGTGACGTACTGGCTTCTGTTTTACCAAACCCCTCCAAGTTAGGACACCTAATGCATGGTAAGACGTGCGCAGGCACTTGGGTTAAAGGATTAAGCGAGGGCGCAGTAAGGGAGGTCTACCTTTATCACGTCGCAGATAACGACGTCACCATGCGAGAATGGGGCTCTCAGGCTGTGTTGTGGCAGACAGCCGTGTGTCCTGTCATAGCGCTAGATTTAATGGCGAGTGGTACATGGCGCGACGTAGGTGTGTTCGGTCCTGAGCACTTTGATGCAGTGCCTTTTCTCAACAAATTAGGTGAGTACGGAACTCATCACGGCGTCCTAGATCTTGGTCCTGGACTCTGGCCATCCCCTAGACAGACTGGGCAACCTGGGTGGGACAGACCAGTTAGACGTATGCCTGTTTTTTAGCGTTACTTGACACGTATCCAGACCGCTGGCGCGTCTTCCAGGTCGTCGCTAGATAGAGCAGCAATCCATGCAGTGTCTACAGAGAAGTGTCTATTAACCACAACAGCCGAATTTCCAACTATATCTTCGTATAATTCCACGCCATCGGGCTTATACTCGCGTATGTCGGGCCCTTGGCACACCCATAGAGACCAGTCTCCGTTACTAGCAAATCTCATAACGCCGTCGTGGCGCACGTCTAGTACAGCCTCTGAAGAGTCGGACTCAACTAGGTAGATGGCACTCGACGTTAGGTCTTCAGAAACTCCTATACTAAACCGCGTAAATTTAGGAGCTCTAATAACACAAAAGTTCTCCACGCTCCCAGATACGACCGAGAACGGCAGGTCACCTTGCACAGACTTCGTCATTAGAGCCGCGTTTGCAGAGAAAATCTATAGCTTCTTGAACATTAGAAACCTCTACAATCTTAATACCTGTAGCTGTTATCTCTTCTGCCTGCCCTCTCGGCACAAACATAACCTTTGCTCCTGCTTTTATAGCACCGAGAGCTTTGAAGTTAACACCATCTATGTGTTCGACACTGCCGTCGATATTTATAACACCTGTCGCCGCCAAGATGTCACCTCCTGTAAGGTCGCCTGGTGTTAGGTAATCTATAAAAGATAGAGTCATTGCAAGACCAGCACTACCACCGCCCACTTCCCCGTTATCGACTGTGAGGATGGGTTTACCATCGTAATGATCGCTTATGCGCACCCCTATCTTCCCGTCCTCGACAGACACTCTTATCTCCCGCTCTTCACCGTCTCTCTTCACAGTGAGAACGATTCTGTTTGTACCTGAAGCGACAGCAGATGCGGCGTCTTTAGCGGTCAGCACTGTCTTGCCGTCTACCTTCAACACAAGGTCCCCCTCTAAAACCCCAGAAGACTCTGCAGGCATACCGGAGACCACCTCAACAACAAGCGCTCCGTCTGGACGCATGCTCTTGACTTCTCCAAACACATAATTTTCGGCAACCATAGAGGCAGTCTGTTCTGAGGAAACCATGTCTGCTTTTGAGCTAGTTTTACTCTGCCTACCCATTGGCAGCTCAACTGCCTTAGCGTCTGACCACGGAGTCTTGGAGATGGCGTACTCCCACCACGTGGCTCGAGACACAAATACGGTCACTAAATTAAACTGACCACTGCTGTTGTATGTTTTAACATCCTTAGATACCGCCTCCACTCTTCCAGTCACTGGCCTGCTTGGGCCAGGCTCAAGAAGCACGTACTTAGACGGTTGCCATAGAGTTAAAACCGCGCCAGCTAGCAACACGGCAGAGATGGTGTGTTTTCTACGCCATCTCTTCTGCTTCTCCTCTGGAAATGTGGGTTCCATGTGTACTACTGTGCCATCCTTGATGCCAGATACACGGCCCCTGGTACCTTATATCCGTGTTCATTAGCCTCTTTTCTTGGGCCTGGTTTGCAGCCTGCACTGCATCTTACATCGGGGTAGTCTCTGATCGTGGATGGCGCGGTTCTATGGTAGGCAGGTCTCTCTGCGTGTGCGGTCGTCAGCTAGGGTGGTCTGAGAACATACCCGTTGTGTCATACCTATTCTTACTTGGAAGGTCTAAGTGCTGTAAGTCGCGAATACCTAGCCGCTACTTTATTACAGAACTTTTATTCCCGATAATCACACTAGGGTTTTACATGATCTACGGTCATTACGGAGCTGCCGCGGCTATCTTCTCTCTCACGCTGCTCACTTTAGTTTCCAAAGATATGCTAACCAAGATTGATTAACAACCAGTCAAAGCTCCGTTGTCGTCTCTATTAGTTTGTCCTCATTTTATTAATAGGAGCAAAGCTCCACCTATGCTCTATGGTGGGACCTAGTTTTTTAATTGCTTCTATGTGTTCGCGAGTCCCATAACCACCATGTCTATCTAGTCCGTAGCCCTGATAGACGCCAGCAAGCTCGGCAGTAAGCCGGTCTCTCTCAACTTTCGCAATGACGCTCGCAGCGGCGATGGATCTGGACTTTTTCTCTCCTTTTACAAGCATAATATGCTCTAGATTAGAGCCTGTAAAGTTATGCTTACCGTCTATAAGAAGCATTTGTGGCTTACTCTCAAGTCCTTCAAGCGCTCTGCTGGATGCCAGTAAGAGCGCAGCCGACAAACCAATAGAGTCTATCTCCAGGGCAGACACCACACCCGTGGAATAATCTAACGCGCCTCTGATTATCAACTCAGCTATTCTCGTTCTCTTCTCTTTAGATATAGTCTTAGAGTCGTAAGCCTCCAAGTCGGGCGCATTCTTAGAGAGTATAACAGCACCAACAACCAGCGGACCAAAGAGAGGACCCCTGCCTGCCTCGTCTATCCCACACACCGTCAGGCCTCTCTCCCATCCGGCTCTCTCGTAGTCAAGAGGAGGTAGTGCTTGCTTAGACATCGTTTGTTCTGTTAATAACGTCGATCATCCTTCTTAGTCCGCCGTTGTTCTTTTTATCAAAACGCAGAGCTATACGCTCGTAGTCGAGGAGTTCGCGATCTCTCTCCTCACCACGACTGACTACAGTTCTCTCTATAACGCCTCTTGTGCATAGATGACTAAAGCTGTCGTTAAGCTCCTCCAACTTCTCGTCTGACAGTGCACTGGAGGTTCTTATAATGAGCCTGTCCCCTGCCCATCTCATAGAGTCATAAACGCTATAGAATCTAGCTATATGATCCGCGGCGTCCTCCCAGCTCTCTGCCAGATGCAGAAATGATAGGTCCTCTTTGTCTATAAAACCTCCGTCACCTAGATGCTTTTCACACCAAGCCATCCAGTCGCTCCAGTAGCTCATTCCAGGAGCGTCAAGCAAAACTAGTGGCGCTATGCTAGCCTTACCAGTCTGCATCAGTGTCAGCTGTTCAAATGTTTCGTCTTGAGTACCAAAACCTCCAGGCATACACACAAAGGCGTGGCTCTCTTTGCAGAGCATGAGCTTGCGCGTAAAGAAGTACTTCATCGAGCTCACGTTGCCCGCTTCAGTGAGGGCGGCACCTTCCGAGTCTTCAAAAGGAAGCTGTATAGTTACCCCTAGAGAGTTGCCCCAACCAGCTCCCTCCATACCAGCTCGCATGATACCAGGTCCAGCGCCCGTAACTGTCATCCAGCCCCTTTTGGCCATCTCGCCAGCGAGACTGCGTGCTGTGTCGTACAGAACTGAGTCTTCACCTACACGCGCTGAACCAAAGATTGTTACTTTTTTCTTTCCTTTGTGCGGCCCGAACACCTGAAATGCCTTGTGTAACTCACGGAAAGCCGTACCAGCTATCTTGAGGTTGAGTGTCCCTATGTCAGATCCCGCCATGTTCTCGGCAGCCTCTATAAGCTGTTCCCTCAGAACGTCGTCGTAGCTGGGGGCTTGTATATTTTCATTATTCACACTCGCTAATGTGCCTTATTACTCAGAAAGCTCCAGCATTAGTGACACATTATGCTCCCTCGACACCCGTAAACAGGTGCTTTTCGCTGCTTTGATAGTAAAAAATGAGTCCCGATGGCTGCCCGGCTGTTTAGCAAGTCTAGACGGTCTCGTCGATGGGGTGGTGGTGTGCGACACCGGCTCTACAGACTCTACTATAGAGATAGCCTCTATGGCGGGCGCGACAGTCACGTCTTTTGAGTGGTGCGACGACTTTGCCGCCGCCAGAAATGCCGCCGCAGAGAAAGCCAGAGAACTTGGAGCAGACTGGGTCATCAGCATAGACGCAGACGAGCGCATGACGATTAAAGACCCTCTCATGTTGAGGGAACTCACCTCTAGGGGCACCTGTGACGTTTTTGAGCTCCCTATATTTAATCTTGAGGGTAGCGCCGAGGCACCCCGTAGGCCGAAAGCTAACGCGTTTGTTCCTAGGTTGTTCAACGCTGGTACAGTCGCTTGGGAGGGACGTCTCCACGAACAACTAAGACGTGCCGACGGCAGAGACACTAGATTCTCTAGACTCCCAACAGAAGTAGTCAGCCTAGACCACTACGGCTACTGTGTAGAGTTTGAGGAACAAAAGAAAATCAGGAACATCTCAATAGCCGAGAAGATGTTTGAAGAGAGTAAAGATCAGCGCTCTATGTTCGAACTTGCGCGAGCTAACGTGTTGTCTGGCAACATGGAGAAAGCACGAGATTTACACAGGCAAGTAACAGAGGAGGCAGAGCCTGGCTCGTTCCTGTGGGTGTCTTCATTCTCATGGCTGGCGCTCGACGCGCATGAGACAAGAAACCATGAAGATTCTCTATTGTTTGCTGAATCCATACTATCTCTAGATAAAGGAAACAAGTTTGCGAGGTTCTCGAAAGGTTTAGCCCTATTTCACTTAGCAAGGTTCCCAGAGTCGGTACAGTTCCTAAACGATCTAAATGATGTCTCTGAAGGCTTCATGGTTATAGAGAACGCCGTAATATACTCTACGCTCACTAGAGCGCTGGCCAGGTCCTCTATGGATGCAAGCTCAGCATTACGCAAGTGCCTCTTAGAGGATCCTTTCTGTGAAGCTTCACAGGTTGCGCTTATGGAGTGTCTAACTATAAACCCCGCTTTCTGCGCTGAGGCTTTAAGCTCTCTAGACAAGAAGGTGACGTTATCCTATCTCGTGGCTCTAGTCGCGCACGACGCAGATTTACTTGCAGAGTTTATCTGGAGACATGGCTCTATGAACTCAGCAGCATTTGCGTGGTTTAACACAAACTGGCAGAGTATCCCAAGTGAGAGAGTTGTTTTATGGGCTGCTCGCGCGGCAGTCGAAGGGGTAAACTCAGCAGAGATACTAAGACAGCTTCTAGAAAAAACAGACCCCTCCGACCCTTCCTATGCTCTAGGTGTAGAGGTTCTTAAAGAAATATCGAGAGAACTTGTATGAAAAGAGTCATAACATCCGTCTTGTTGGTCACTCTGCTGGCTTCCTGCTCCCAGAGAGCAGAAGAGGTTGTAGATATAGAAACGACTCCACTGGAGCAAGTGACGACTTTGCCGACAGAAACCACCCTCCTAGAAGAGACGACCACATCTCCCACCGTGCAGATAGTTTTAGAGGAGTTGTCCGGAATGGAGCAGGAAGCCGTAGATCGTTTCCTCTCCAACTCGTCTAAGCCCGGGGATGCACGCTTCTTACTAACGGACGTCGCGTCGTGGTCATCGGTGTTCTCAAAAGTGCTAGGTGTAGCCAAGCCTGTCACGGATGAGCCCTGGCGCCGATACTCAGAGCCACCCTTCTACCAAGACTCTACCGTAGGTTGGCGTAGAGCGTGGTCTGCTCCTGGCGCGCACCTATCAGAGCGAGTTTTTCTGACTTCTGACGAACAAACCGCAAGGGATCTCTCTGAGTATCAGTCGTCCTACTGGATGACTTTCGCAACTGAGCATCGTGGTAATCTGTCAGTTTCAGGACTACCTAACTACTCCGGATTCTACGCAAGCACTGAGCCTAGAGACCCTGCTTTACCTTGTGTAGGCGTCTCTGTTGCCGCTTTCGGAAGGATAGTACTTGTATCCGAGGTAGAGACAGCTTCCTGTGACGTTACTCCCGCACCCTGGGCCGAGACGTCGGTTCTCAATATGCTTGCACGCGCACAGGCTATTTTTCCTCAGTGAGCCTGAGGTAGTTCTCTCCTGGTGTGCCCTGTGTAGATCTGCTGGGGTCTAACTATACGCTGCTCTTTATCGCTCGCCTGCTCTGCGCTCTGTGATATCCAGCCTGGCATTCTACCCACCGCAAACAACGGCGTGTATTCACTCACGTCAAACCCTATCCCTCTATAAATAAGACCTGAGTAAAAGTCTACGTTTGGATAGAGCTTCCTAGATATAAAATAGTCTTGTTCTAGGGCTATTTTCTCAAGTTCCATCGCCAGTTTCAGCAAAGTGTCACCGCCAGACACGTGGGCAGCTACGCGCTCTGCTGCGCTCTTTATTATGACGGCTCTTGGATCAAAGTTTTTATACACTCTATGACCAAACCCCATCAGGCGTCTCTCTCCCTCGATTACTTGGCGCATTAAAACTTCAGGACCATGTCCGCTAGAGAGCATCTCCTCTAGTTGTTTAACCACTTCTTCGTTTGCTCCACCGTGTAGCGGTCCTGCGAGCGCACCTATGGCCGCCCCAACTACGTGTCTAACCCCCGCCTTTGACGAAGCTACTGTACGAGCCGTTGTTGCCGAACAGTTCTGCTCGTGGTCAGCATGTAAAACCAGCAGCAGGTCAAGTACGTCTGCCATGTCCTGGTTTAGTTCTCCAAAACGAGCTTTATAGAACCTCTCTGAGTAATTAACGTCAGTGTCCCACTCACCGGGTTTGAGATTGAGTTTTGTGCGCATAAAATCAGCGTGCATTAGAGGTGTTAGAGCCATGTATCTAGCCAGAGAGCTTCTATACTGTTCCTCTGTCCCTTCGCTACCTACTCCCTCTACAGTCATCGCTGCAGCGTGAAGGAAGTCCATAGGGTGCTGGTCTCTCATTAGCTCTGCCAATTTTAAAACTCGGTCGCGGTTGGCGTTCTCTATCGACTCACGCATAAGGTTCTCAAAAGATTTCTTCTCCTCTGCGGATGGAACCTCTCCGGTAGAGACTAGCAGAGCGGTCTGTACAAAATCAAGACAGTTAGGGCCTCCCGCCACTTGCTCTATAGGGTAACCACGATACAAAAGCACCCCTCGCTCACCATCTAGGTACGTTATCGATGATTTACACATTGCTGTGTTTCCTAAGCCTGGATCGTAGCTTAACTGCTCACTCATGTTTTACATGGTGCAGACCCGAGCTACTCAAGCTCCCAACATGCGCACTCGGTGGGGTAGTGATACGGATTTTTGAGTTTATGCCAGATGTATAATCATGAAGAACGCACAAATGGTGTGTGTTCTTCATGGCAAGGTTCCTCTGGATGAGGATTTTGAGACCTATTCATCTTCTTGCTGTGATGAGACTACTGTCTGGTCTGAACTTTTGCTCTTCTAGGCAGGAACGATCTCACCGCTGGGTAGGCGGCGAGCAGGGACATTGACCTTACGGCCCCGTCCATCGAGCTGTTGAATGAAGAGGCCAGTAAGTGCTGACGCCTTCACGGGCTGACGCTTGGTGTTTCCACCGCGCTTGCGTCCGTTAACGTCGCGAGTGCTGCCACCCTTGACGTTACCGCGAGGAGCGTTGCCACCCTTAGCGTTGCCACGAGGAGCGTTGCGCTTAGCCTGGTTGCGGCGCGGGGTGGAACCACCTTCACGCTTCTCCAAGCCAACACGCACCAACCAGTTGGCAACCTCGGCTTGCATCTTTGCAAAGATACGAGCGTCAGCGATCGCCTTTGTGGTGTGCTCATCGAGCTCTGCCATAACGGCTTCGCTGATGACGATCTTGTCCAGCCCTGGGGCTGCACAGATCACATTCATGATGAGCTGATCGATGGAGAGATGGAGTTTCTCCATCTTCTCCTTCACGTTCTTCCCAGAACGCTTCTCACCCAACAACCGCTGCTTCTGACGAACCTTGTTCGCAAGCGAACGCAGTGCGCTTGCCGACCACGACGTTGCAACGTCGAATGCCTCGAGTTCCGTACAGATAGCCAAGATCGCTGCGAGCTTCTCAGCTTCTTCGCGTCCGGCTTCTGCGGCTTCCTCAAGACCACCAAAGTAGTCCATCTCTGCGGTCGTCTCGTTGACGAAATGGGTCGCAAACCCATCTCGCGATTCGAACATGTCGCACAAGTCGACATTCGATTCACGTACGTGACGCATCTGCGTCATGGTTGAGGACTTGATGTCCATTGGATTTCTCCGTCTCTCCCCGAAGGGGTTAATCACGTGACGCATCGTCACGTGATGGTTTTTGATTTTTACTTGACACCAGCTACTTCAGGCTTACGCCTTTATATCTGTTGCCCCGTAACAGACACTCTGCGTGCTCATAAGCCTTCGCCAACTGAATATGTAAACCCTGGCGCTGGACAAGTTCTGAACCGACTGTCATGTTATGGCGACACAGTCAAACCTCAAAAATCACAGTCTAAACGCAGACGACGTTGAGGCTCTGTCTCTAGAGGAGGTCGTTCGTCTCGTCCTCTCTCTCCCGTCTTCAAGAATGCGGTTATACGCGACGACTCACCGCGCTCTCGCGCATAGACTCTCTCGCGCCAGGCTCTCTGGCAGACTAAAACAGGTGGTGGCGTCTTCGCTTCTATGTTCGGCACCTTCATCAGAAGATTTAAAAGAGACAAGGAGATTAGTCGGAAGTTGGCTCCCTACTGGAGCCTTAGTGCTTGAGATGGTCACTAATAAAAACTCCTCCCCGTCAGCACTTGAGAGCCTACCGGCAGCAGACGTCATAAACGCAGCCTGTCTAGGTTTTTACAAGCTCAATGCCAGCGGGATTCTAGCTACAGAGATAGATGATTTCTTCGCAGATATATCGTACGCCTACGGCAGCGACGCGCTACGCCTACTTGCGGCACCAGCCTATCAGAGGCTGTGGTGGACTCCGTCACTCACACCTGGCAACTTAACAGAACTCTGCTCCTCCCTTAAGGCGTTACCCGACAAGTGTCGAGGGCAGTGCCGTCTTGCAGCCGTTAGCTACGTCTTACACGCAGGTAACGGCCCTCTAGATGAGAAGATTCTGTACTTTCACTCTGTCTTAGGTGAGGAACGTTCGCAGCTGTTCTCTGCCCTTATGTCAGACTTAGGTCCTGAAGGCGCTCTATCGGCAGCTGAGTCCTTTTAAAAAGGCAAGTTGTCACCAGACGGCTACTAGCTCTGCCACCAGGCCGGTCATGAGCTGGTAAACTACGCAGATGGCGTCAGAACCATAACTAAGGTGGTTCATACGCTCCTCGGTAGGGTCTTCTCCGCACAGGACTAATCTCACGTCGTTAGAGACTCTTAGCCAGTTTTGTGTGTCGTTGTAGTGCATGACACCCTCAGCTGATTGCCAAGAAGCACGCTTTGCTCGCTCTACGCGCTCTACTCGTAGTGTCTCTGCTGCCAACATCTCCCAGGCCACCTGGTCGTCTGTTTGATCATAGGGATTCTTAAAAAGGACGTCCGTAACAGGGTCTCTCTCCTCTAGAACCTCGGCCAGATCGAGAAAAACCTTGCTTATCAAGACCCTTATCTCGGCGGGCAGATTTATCTCTATTGTGCTCTCTTTTAGCACGAAGACCTCAGAAGACCAGGTAGCTTTTGGCATGTCTATCGACAGCCTTGAGGCTATATCTCGAAACTGTTCCTCAAAATCCATGTCCAAATGATGCCTAACACACGTTTTGTGGCACGCGTGCTGTAGCGTCGGTTCGCCGTCACTCTACTTCGGTGACAGAAACGGCCCTATTAGAAGAAGTGGAATCACTGACGACATCAGAGTCTGCTTGGTCGGTTGTCATATGGGATGACCCCGTAAACACGATGGAGTATGTCTCTAAAGTACTACAAAGACAGTTTGGTTTCTCAAGAGAGAAGTCCGAGGAGCTGATGCTTAAAGCCCACAATGAGGGTAAAGCTGCTGTCTGGTCGGGTTCTAAAAACGAGGCCGAGGCCCACTGCGTAGCCCTCCACAGTTGGGGTATCCAATCTACCGTATCTGCGTAGTGATTTCCCAGCCGCTTCATCGCCACTAGTGTTAAATAAACAAACTAGAGAGGAGAAAACGGGTGTATAACCTGTATCTTTCATTGGCCAAAGAGCTGGAAACAGCCGGCCTAAACGCTGACATAGCGCACGCGCAGCAGCAGTTTTTCCGCGGCGGCTCAGGTAAGCTTCTGCACACCTCGCCACACTGCGGAAGACTTCGTAGGGCTTCTCACGTTGATACTATCATATGTGACCCAGCCACAGAGGACACTCCGCTGTGTAGTGCGTGTTTTAAAGAGCTACCGAGAACTATCGAGAACAAGCGTCGTCTAGCCTACAATCTGGCAAACATGATTCGCGAGGTTCAGTCCGTTAAGAACAGTACAGGGTGGAGCACTATGGCTTCTGCACTCACTGTCCGCAGCAATCTTGAGCAGTTGTCCACAAACGACAACATTAGCTACTGGATAACTGAACTAACAGCAGCAATTCACGATCTAGATGAGACTCTCGAGAGACTTAACGCGACAGTGAAGAACGAGGATGCCGTAAAAATGGCTTGCGCCACTATAGAAGTGTCGCTTAGTCCTTACTACGAAAAGCAGAGCCTGATGTCTCTTGGAAGCATAGAGCGCTACTCAAACACAAAGAGTCTTCGAAACTCGATTGACACAATGTGGAGAGCATGGAGCGAGTGTGTGCGTGACGGCCGTCATCAAGACGCCAAGCAGGCGGCAGATGAGGCACTAGAGCGGGTTTTGGGAGACACTCCTGAATCATTCTCGATGCTACCTGATGTCGCTCAACTCGACCACACCCTTTTCGCTTCAATGAAAGAGTGGCTAAAAGCTGAGTGGCAACTGAAACGCGACGAAGCTCTCGAGTACGTCATAACCGGATTTGAGAGACAAACCGAGAGAACACTAGATGAACACGCGTCCAAACCGGATAAAGTGCTAGTTCTTCAGGGCTCAAACGGCTACAGAGATACTAGCTTAATGTACATCTCCAACTTCGATCCTGTACGTGCTAGCACGGTACCAGGAGCTCTCGTTGTTAGAGTACCATCTGTTGTCTTTGCGTTCATGACGCGAAGTCACGTGAGAGTTACGCAAGTGTGCGATGCTCTGGAAACTGACGATACTCTCGTTCTACAAGCTGCAGCTCAGCTCTACGATCCTTACAACGGTGAGATGGGCAAGATAGAGACAGTAATGCAAGTTGCGCGCGCAATGCGCTCGTAGCTGCCGGGACTTCGGTCCCGCATTTATGCCAACAACACACAACAACCACACCACGTGCTATAGAACACTTAACAGGTACGGTGTATAGCGTGGGAGCTAAACTCGTTATATGTGAAAAGCCGTCTGTAGCCTCAGACGTATCAAAAGCCCTTTCTTCAGGAAGGACTTTCCAGAAAACAGACTGGGGATTCAAGTCGTCAGACTACTATGTAGCAGCAGCAGCAGGGCATCTGGTACAAGCCTTGCCACCGGAGAAATACGACGAGAAGTACAAAGACTGGTCTTACGAAGATCTCCCTATTCTGCCTGAGAGGTTTATGTATCAGCCAAGAGACCAGCGCGCATCACAGCGTCTAAAGTCGCTCTCTGATTTGATAAATAGCAGTGAGGTGTCAGAGATAATAAACGCCTGCGACGCGGGACGAGAAGGTGAACTTATATTTAAACTAATACTTCAATACTCTCGAAACAAGGGGAACAAACCAGTATCAAGAGCATGGTTCTCCTCAATGACGTCCAAAGCTATCCAAGACGCTTTTGCGTCACTGAAGCCTGACATTGAGATGCTACCTCTAGAGCTCTCTGCCAGAAGCAGGGAGGAGGCCGACTGGCTAGTTGGCATGAACGCCACGAGAGCTGCTACATGCACCCTCGGGAAACGCACCTCTACAGACGGAAAAGAGTTTAGGCAGCTTCTGAGCCTAGGGCGAGTTCAGACCCCTACACTAGCCATACTCGTCTCAAGAGATCTAGAAATAGAGAACTTTGTATCCACAAAATTTTACCAGGTTGTGACTACGTTTAAAGCAGAGTCAGGTGACTACGAAGGATTGTGGCGTGCCGGTAGAGACTCAGGTGATACAGATAGGTTCGATACACTGGAAAAAGCCCAAGTCCTCATGAACTCAGTAAAAAAGTCAGGCGCTGGTGTCGTACAAGAGGTCGAGGTCAAGATTGAGGAGGTTTCACCGCCAAAGCTTTTCGATCTAACAGACCTTCAGAGAGAAGCTAACAAGCGATACGGCATGACAGCAACTCGTACGCTTGCCGCGGCTCAATCTTGCTACGAGACACACAAGGTTCTGTCCTACCCTAGAACTGACAGCAGATTTCTTCCATCAGACATGGCCAGTGAGGTCTCAAAGATAGTCAAAAGAATAAGATCTGCAGACAGCGCTTACGAGCAAGCCTCAGATCTCGTACTTGCTAACCTTGACCCCAGTCCTATAATAGACGACAGTAAAGTTTCAGACCACCACGGACTAACCCCGACTGACGCTGCACACGACCTCTCTAAGCTGTCTGAGGACGAGAGGCGCGTTTATGACTTAGTAGCACGTCGAGTTTTGGCTGCCCTTTTACAGGTTCAGAAGATTGAACGTACTGTCGTGTGGACATCGGTAGACACTGAAGAGCGTATCGAGTGGTTTAGGTCTTCAGCCCGCCGAGAGATCGAGCAAGGGTGGAGACTGGCGTGGCCTGAGGCCTCTAGTAAGAAAAAGAACAACGCCAAAGACGCTCCAGACGACGAAGAGGTCGAAGAAGACTCATCTCTTCCACCTTTAAGCAAAGACGAGCGCGTCAGAGTTAAAGACTGCTCCACAAGAGAGGGTCAGACAAAGCCGCCTGCTAGATTCTCGGAGGCTTCACTCTTAGGGATTATGACAACTGCCGGAAAGCTCGTGGAAGATGAAGAACTGGCCGATGCGATGAAAGAGAGAGGATTGGGCACCCCAGCTACTAGGGCTGCGATATTGGAAACTCTATTAGATAGAGAGTACATAAAACGTGAAGGACGGCAACTTAGAGCAACAGATAAAGGACGAGGTCTCATACTCGCCCTTGGTGACCATCCACTAACCAAACCAGAGCTAACTGGTGACTGGGAGCATAAACTTAGGCAGCTTGAACGAGCCAAACCGTCTGACGCGACTGCGATACGAGAGGAGTTCTCAGAAGCAGTAAGAGACTTCACATCAAAAGTGTGTGAGGCTTTATCTGGTGCCACAGCAGAGCAGCTAGACATCGGCCGTCGCCAACTTTCTACGTGCCCCTCCCCAGGGTGTGACGGCGCTGTTGTAGAAGGTAAACGCGGATGGGGATGTACTACCTATAAATCAAAAGAGGAACAGGGCTGCGGACTTGTCATATGGAAAGAAGACCGCGGTAAAAAACTCTCAGAGAAGCAGGTATTATCTCGAATAGAAGACATAAGGACTGGCAAGTATCAAGTTCCTGAGAAAAAAGAGCGAGTAGTTTTCGCAAAGTGCCCTACCCCAGACTGTCCGGGGGATATTCTAGACAGAGAGAAAAGCTGGGGATGCTCCTCTTATAAAAGCCCGAAAGAGTCAGGTTGCGGGTTTGTTATATGGAAGTCCAGCAGAGACGGGTCTATAGTGACACCAGAATCGGCTCTCGATATGATATCACGCGGCGAAGGAACTCCTTCTCAAAAAAGGGAGAGCGTAGCGCAGTGTCCGAGATGTTCTGGCAGCATATTGGATCGCGGTAAGTTTCTCGGCTGCGACTCTTGGAAGTCCCCGAAGAAGAAAGGGTGCGGGACCTCAGTATGGAAAACGCAGTCTGGAAGGGAACTAGAGATTGAGGAGCTCTTAGAGCAGTTAGCGCAGATGAAAGACACAGAGCCACCAAAGACTTCAAAAAAGAAGAAGTAGATTACTTATCTGCTAATCTTTTGTATATATAAATGAGCAGTACTGCTAACGTCAAGCCGGCACCTGCACCGACTACTCCGTAAGAGATGTTATCTTCTCTCACCACACCGACGGTTGTGGTCGTAACGTCCGCAGTATCAGTAGTCGTTTCAGGTGTAGTACTGTCTTTACTAGCCAATTCCGAGACTACTTCTCCCTCTGCCTCGGCGGCTGGCACCGTGCTAATACTCGATACAGGGTCAGCTGAAACAGGTGCCACAGGGTCACTAGATGGAAGAGGGGGAATAGACGTTGGTGTCGTAGGGGTTTCAGAACTCACCACAGGTACTGTCGGAAACGTGGGTGCTTCTGGAGGGACAAAAGAGCTAGGCGTTGGTACTGGTGGTATTGTTGGAACCGTGATATCTACTTCACTCAATGACTGCACAGGACGCACTGTTCTTTACTTACTGGGCGTGCCTGTAGGATGCCTTAAGGCACGCTAGATGCGTGCCAATCCTATACATAGCGACCTCCCCTCACTTTGAGTATGATGACTCTAGGTACATGATAGTTCCCTGCTCAACTATAGACTACGTAGGTTTTGAGGCTTCTGAGGCTATGTCGGAGCGCTCAAAGGCTGTCGAGCGCTTAAATTTGCGCTGGGATATTGACGACTTCGATTTAGACTCTCTACCAGACGACGTGAGCTCTCTCGGCGATCTGGCCGCCTACGGGTATAAGGTCTGGAAGTTTGAGGTAGACACAGACGACTTGTCTGACATGCGAATGATTCTCACACCACTCGGAGGCCATCTTGGCGGGTGGAAGATAGCGTCAGTAGTGAAGTCTTCAGGGCTAGCTGAAGCTTTATCTAGAGCAGCTGCAGATTGCGAGATCGAAACTTCCTCTATGCGCGCATTTGCGGATGCTGTCTCTATCAGACACCTCAAAGAGGAACCTGTTCTGTGGTGAAATGTAACACTGTATCAACCTCGGCAATCGGCGGAGATTTAACATCCAGCAAAGTTATGGAACTCATCGCTAGAGACGCAACCGTAGTGGAGGTCACGGTGGGTGCCATGCCAGGGCAAGACCACGGCGCTACGGCCAGAGACCATGGTCTATCCGTAATAGCACATCACGCCTTTCCTGGCAGTGATGGCGTTATAGTGAGTCCAGATAGGCACCATCCAGAACGGGTTCTAGATGCTGTTTTGTCCATTGGTGCAACATTTTACTCCCTCCATCCAGCAAAGCTAGACTCGATGAAGGACCTATTGCTATGGTCTGACTTATGGATAGATAAGGCTTCTCAAAGAGGTGTCGAGATATCCTTTGAAACCATGAACCCTGTTTTTAAACAAGGCACCGTTTGCCGTCCCCACGCTTTAGATAACGGGATGGACGTTCTTTTGTTCACAGAACACATCGCAGAGACACCGGCTGGTATCTTAACAGACTCAGCCCATATTCTAATAGGGCTACGCCTGGGATTATGGGAGCAATGGCAGATAGAAAAACTCTCCGCCACGCAGAAAGTTCGAGCTATGCATGTCTCAGCACCTACCGCGCTTAAAGATTCCCACAAACCGCAAAGAAGTGACCCAGATGTGGAGGCTCTGTGTGCCAGCATCTGCGGGTCAAGCACTGTGTTTGTTATAGACGAAGGAAGGCGTACTAGAAATGGTTGACGTAATAGACGATAACGCTGCAGCACACGCCGTCACCCTGTCTTCTATGTTGTTGGTAAGTTCGCATGTGCATGGTAGCGACGGACGGACATACAGAGTAGTTAAGTCCGCTTTAGAGGAGGCTGTATCTGGGAATCTGGAGCCTATTTTAGACCTGGGGAGCTGGAAGTCAAACCCCAACAACGCTCGAAATTACGAGTTTGTACTAGCCAGTTGTTCTCCTCAATGGGAGAAGTTCGGTGTCTTAAACTCGGTGAAGTTTCTCAATATACTAGCAGACCTAGGAACCCACGAATCCAAGTCGTGGATTGAGAGCTCAGTATACTCAGGACCTAGGTCTGCCATGGCGACGGGATTCTCGAGTCCTGCTGGCTGGAGGACTCTAGAGTGCGTCGCTGACTACTTAGGAGTAGATGCCGTCTCTCTAGGTATGAGCTTCTCTTTAGAGGAGGCTGCAGAGGCCTTGCATTGCGGAGTCAAATACTCATCCATATTCTCCGCCAGAGATCCGTTCCCACAGTCTGCTGGTTATTTGTTTGAGCCTAGCGACGCTTTATTAACAAACGACGGCAACTCATCGTACCTTCCAGCTTGCGCACAGCACCTGCTGCTTCACGGCGATATCCCTTCAGATGCAGGTAGGTCTTGGTTGGGGTCTTTAGACACCAGTGTTCTTGATGTATTGCTAAAAGACGACACCAGGAGCTCTGTGGTGTCTAGTTTAGAGATACATCCAGATGTAACACTAAACAGCGTTATAAACGCTCTGAAACTGCTCTAACCTTAACTAGGCTGTATTGGTAGTGCTACTATCGGAGCACGCATGCTCGGCTCTGCTTCTAGAGACATTATGTCTTCTCTCTTACCGAGGCCTTTGAGGCTCACGCTTCTGTAAGGTTTTGTTGTAATCCAGTTGGGAAGATCATTACAGCTGTCGCCGTCTGACAGTACTTGGCCGGGTCCTGCCATATCGCAAAGACGTGATGCCAGGTTTAGAGCTCTCCCTACGTAGTCGTCTCCGTCGATAAACAACACGGGTCCTGTCGAGACCCCTCCTCTCACATCAAGTGAGTCAGTGTGTATTCTTGATACTATATCTACAGCTGCCGAGACAAGCGTGGGTGTATCAACTCCGACTATCAAAGCTCCGTCACCCATCCACTTTGCTATACGCACACCTCTACGCTCAGTTACGTCTCTAACTACCCCGCGGAAAGCCACAAGCACCTCTTTTGACGCCACGGGGCCAAACCTATCAGTGAATCTTGTAAAGCCGCACAGGTCAAGAAACGCAAACGACCTTATAACCCTGTTAGGCTCGTCAGCAGCCGCCAGAACTGCGGGCGCCGCAACACCGGCTGCGTCTGCAGCCTTGTAGTGCTTCTCAAATTTCTCTATTCGGGAGGGTTTTCTCGTCATGTCAATCTCGTTGTCGCTGGATAATTATGACCTCCCCGACACAGTATTACACATGGATATAGTGAAGAAATCGCGCAGCGCTGTCACAGCTGGGCTGAGAGGTCTTCTCACTGATCCAGCTTACGCAGTAAATAGAGACTCAAGCCCTGGAGATCCTGGCTTATGCGGCCCAGGTAGCGCCTCCTGGGTGGTTCTATCTGACCCAGCGGCGCTCTTTGCTGGTGTAAGGTCTCTACTTCTTCAGTCCTGCCACCCGTCGGCCATAGCTGGAGTGGAGGACCACTCAGATTACCAATCCGACGTACTAGGGAGACTTAAAAGAACTGTAGCATACGTAACGCTGTCAGTTTTTGGTTCCAAAGACGAGGCAGAGACTATGGCCGATAGAGTAAAAATGGCTCACAGCTTTGTAAAGGGCGTAAGACCAGACGGGGTACCTTACGACGCCTCTGACCCTAGGCTGCTGACTTGGGTACACGTAGCGTTAGTAGATAGTCTTCTGGTTTGTCATCAAACCTTCGGTAGAGAGCGACTATCAGATGCTGATTGCGATAGGTTCATATCAGAGCAAGCCGATATTTTAGCACTGCTTGGTGTACAAAACGGTCCTCGCAGCACAACAGAGTTACGCGAAGCCCTTGAATCGTTCAAGCCCGAGTTACGCAAGACTGACGGCTCTCTTAGAGCCTCCTCGTTTTTAAAAAACCCACCGCTCCCTCTCTCTTATAAACTCGTGTACCCCGTAATATTTAACGCCTCAGCAGAGACCCTCCCTGAATTCTCAAAGCCAATGCTTGGATTAAGAGCCTCGCCTGCAGCTGTGGCTACTGTGAAAAGACTTTCTGGTGGTGTGCTCTCTGGATTGCTTGACTGGCTCTTAGAAGCACCAGAGTCTAAATCCGCAGCCACAGAGCGGCTAAGCAAGGGAAAACAGTGAGACTCACTCCTTCAGGCGACACACTCCGTGTTCTGAGTTCCTCCATATACTGCGGCTCGGTGTTTTACGTCTCTCACAGCTACTTGAACGTAAGCGCCCCGCTGTGTGTCCTTATAGCCTGCTTTATTGTCTCTATCGCTCCTCTGTACGCCCTGCTTGCAGCCCTGCTTGAACGAGGACACGGTACGCCTGCGCCTAGAGACGTTCAAGAGACCGCTAACGTACTATCTGTTTTAATGGGCTGCCCTAAAGTACCAATTGTTGTGGCGGCCTCTGAACCGGGTAGTGCGGCACTCAGAGGGCTAACAAAGAAGAACACAAGGATCAGCATAGACACATTTCTATTGTCGATTCCTCCACAGCATCTACAGGGCGTAATATCGCACGAGCTAGCTCACCTGCGTCTTGGACACAGGAAACAAGTTGCTCTAGTTCACTCATTTGCGTGGTTCTTCCCTCAGGTATTTCTATCGGCTCTACTCTGGGATGCGAACTTAGGAGTTGAGGGCATGATTATGCTGTCTTTCGCGTGCTCTTTCTCTACTTCCGCGTGTTTTCTTCTTTACTACCATCTCATGCGAGCACAAGAGTACGAGGCTGACAGATGGGCTCAAGAGCTACTTGGTGCTAGATACTCAGACGCTCTCTCAGATCACTTGAGAAACGCTGCAGACCACTCAACAAGAGTCAAACTTCTAGCTTCACACCCCCCAGCTTCTTACAGAATATCTAGACTGGAAGAATCATAACACCTTCTCCTGCGTGACCGATTTCAAGTGACCCGCACCGTGTCTAACGTGTCTCGCCTTATTAGAATATCAGCGACTTTCCTGGCGATCTGCTCAGTAACTGCGGCTCTCTCTTCCTGCTCTCACTCAGAGAGCCAGAGCACAGAGCCCCGGTCTGACAAGAGCTATCTAATAGCAGACATAGAGCGCAAGACAGAGGATGCTGGGGGACTGGTTTTAAGCACAAACTCAGCCACAATGCTTATAGCTTCCAACTTCAAAGACTACGATGTAACGTCTAACTCTGGTCTTCACTTTGTTTTTGTAAACGACGAGCTTTTTATAGATTCCTCAACTCCAGGTACAAAAGTTTTCACGAGAGGAACGCCTGAAGTACTAGAACAAAAGGGAGTTCCTAGAGAACGAGCAGCTCGCGACGCTGCTAGAACAAGGGTTATGCTTAAAATACTAGGCGATTTTGACTCGTATCTAGAAAAGGCAGTAGTAGAGCCTGTAGATCTGGCCAGCCTTAAGGTGTCTATACCGTCTTCAGCGCTAGGAGTTGACGGAGCACTAGTTGACATGGGTAAGAACGTAGAGTTGTTGTTTACTTTAGATGGTGAGAGTATCAGGTCTCTCTCTTACGCTTCCTTAGCGACAGATCCTTTCTACATAACCAAATTCACAAAAGTAGTTATCAAAGAACCAGACAACGTCAAAGGGTGACTCCACGAGCCCCCGTAAATAAACAGTGCCCCGAGGCAGCTGCTCCCGGGGCACTATAAGGTTCTATCTGCGATCTACGCCAACTTACCAGAACCGCGAGTTAGTTGTGGTCAGGGTTGATGCCTCAGGAAAGCTCTTGGCTCGCCGGCCCCGGACTCTAAATACTGTCCGTTCAAGCTTCAGTTTACGCCACGCTCTATACACTTTTTAGACATCTGGCGCTTAACCTTGTTGGTGGTATCTAAATAACACGCACATTATACTACATGCCTAAAAATGTTCTAGATGATGACTGGGATCCGTCCTCTTATGATAGTAAAGAGGTTCTACGTAGAGCCTCTAAAGTGAGAATGGCAGTGACGGGGTCTTTTATATTCATTATGTTTATATACATGACCGTTCTTTTGTCGCGGTGATGGTTGCAGCTTCCAGCTTGACCCGGACGGTGTATCGTGTGTTTAGCGCCGTGCTTAAAGGCACAAACTTGAACCCCGGTACCGCATGAAAAATTCAAATGTTGCCGGCCGCCAGACCTACGTAGTAGACACTTCAGTCCTACTGGGAGACCCTCACGCTTTAAAGAAGTTCGGCAGCGCTGCTGTTGTCTTGCCTGTGGCTGTGATTAGCGAGCTAGAAGGCAAGCGACATCATCCTGAGCTAGGGTGGGCCGCTAGAACTTCTCTAAGGTTCCTAGAGAAACTCCGCACAGAGAACAACAATCTAGTAGACGAAATAAAATTAAACGACAAAGGTGGCACTGTACGTGTCGAGTTAAACCACCAAGCACTAACTCTACTACCACCAGCTTTAACAGACGACACCAACGACCACAGAATACTGGCAGTGGCGGCAAACCTGTCTAATGAAGGTTTTGATGTAACTGTCGTATCAAAAGATCTCCCGCTTAGACTCAAGGCGTCTGTTGCTGGTTTAAACGCTATCGAGTCTGTCCCTATGAACAGAGATGACGAGTTTTGGTCGGGAGTTGTTGAGATTGAGTCAGACAAGCAAACTATTGATTCACTCTACAAAAATTACCGTGCCGAACTCGGCGCCGCTGCGTCACTGCCTATAAATACTGGTGTCGTTTTGCGACACGGATCTCAGTCTTGTCTCGCACGCGTTAGCAAGGGAGGCCTTAGGTTAATAAGGCAAGACATTGAGGTGTTCGGAGTCCGGGGCCGCTCTGCAGAACAGCGCTTCGCTATAGACTTACTAGTTGATCCTGAAGTACAGATCGTGTCACTTGGAGGTAATGCCGGTACAGGTAAGAGCGCACTAGCGCTATCTGCCGGCCTTGAGGCTGTTTTAGAGCAGCGCTCACACAAGAAGGTTCTTGTTTTCAGACCACTTTACGCCGTAGGAGGCCAAGATCTTGGATACCTCCCAGGTACCGAGGGCGACAAGATGTCCCCATGGTCTGCTGCCGTTATGGACGTCCTCGAGTCTGTGACCTCCCAGCCGGTTATTGACGAGGTTCTAGACAGGGGACTTCTTGAAGTACTGCCTCTCACACACATCAGAGGGCGTAGCCTAGCTGACACTTTTGTCATTATAGATGAGGCCCAGAACCTTGAGCGACCCGTTTTGCTAACGGCCTTAACACGACTTGGTGAGGGTTGCAAAGTAGTGCTAACACACGACGTAGCACAGCGAGATAACCTAAGAGTAGGTAGACACGACGGTATAGCGTCAGTTATTGACGCCCTCAACGGTCACCGCTTGTTTGGGCACACAACGCTACAGCGCTCAGAACGTGGTGAGATCGCAGCATTAGTGTCTAGATTACTAGACACCCCATCTGAGTAGATAACACAAAACCCGAGACAGTTTCGTCGTATAACAGGTCTCTGGCTTACTTGTAAAGTACAGAGAGCCCTCAGGAGATCGGGTCTTTTGATAAACGCATCTCAGCACGCACAGTGTAGTGTATTCCAACACCAACAAGGAGAAAAATGGACATCTACAAAGAATTGGATAAAGAGCTCGCAGAGCTCGAAGGCCCAACTGATGAGGATGTCCTCGCGGTTGAAGCCTACGCATCCTCACAAGATGGCGACTACGCCGCCTTGTGCTGTGAAGCATGGGACATGCTCGAAGGACACGACAACGACGTAAATTCTCTCTGAGAATCTACGTCACCAAGCCTCGGCTGCCTCTGTGTTGATAAAACACTAGAGGCAATTATACACACGTAACCTCATCACGAATCAAGCCAGCAAGACTTCACCATTGTGTTTTATATTTATATCTGGTGACTGCTTGCGCAGTCACCGTACGGGTCAAGAACCCAGTGCTTTTACAGCTTCGATGGTTTCACCTAGAGGTAAAGTTCCATCTCCAACTAGAGCCTCGAACAACTCCCAGTTCTTCTCTTCATCGCCAAGCTCGCTATCTAGCAATCTAGAGACGATGGAAGACACATGAGGCGGCGCATCTTGTGAAGACAGCACGCTCACTGGCATCTGTAAGATGACCGCGTTAGTGCAGTACCTACTCTGAAGCAAAAGATTTGTGCCGCTAAACCTCTCCATACGGGTACGCGAAGATGCGTTTCCGTTCTTGAAGCTGAGAACCATCTCTGCAGCTACTGCTGTGAGGGTGTCTTCAGGGGAGTTGAACTTTGAAAGAACAGTGTCCTCTATCAGTTCAGCTGGAGCCCATGACGCAACGACTGCAAAGATGTCCGGACGGTCACCCTGTGCAGTAGTGAATCCAATCTCTTTAATGCCTCGCCAGCCTAGTCCGTGTACAGCAATTCGTGCCGCATCTACAGTCAGTGCAGGGTTGTCAAAAAGAGCGTAAGCTAGTGCCTGGTTTTTACCAGACTCTCCGGCCAACTCCAAGAGCCTCTCAGGGTCGCACGAAGTTCTAGCATCTACAGCTGAGTCTGACCCCGACACGGTAGGCGGTATGTCCAGAACCTTTATCATCTCTAAACGATTGTCATCGATAGAGCTGCTTCTGTTTGCGTATCTATCTGTTCTGACAAATACTACAGACTCAAGGTAGGACTTTGCCATCTGGCGCACCAACGGTGTGGTGTGACGACTAGTCGACATCTTGAGAATCATCTCAGACACTCTACGCATCTCTGATGTCTCGTCCCAGCTCATGACTCCAGGCTGTTGCATCTTCTCCAAGAAGGGCTTTAAGACCAACTCAAGGACTCGTAGCTGAGTTTCTTCCGAGAGATTACCACCAGTTGCGTATCCTAGAACTTCCCTGCTTCTTGTTTTGCTAACGAGAGCCTCATGGAGGCTACTGCGACCATCGAAAAGTGAAGAGAGGGTGTAGTTTGTACGCCACGATCCACTATCGTCTGCATCGAACGTTGCTCCAAACGAAGCCGCAGCCTCTTCTTTCACGCTGTCAGAGACGGCAGGGTTCTTAATGATCTCTGCCAAGACCTTCCCGTTTCCACGAGAGACGATGAGACGATAGTCCTTCTGGTTTAGATCCTGACGCTGGGCAGCTGACTGAAGAACAGCAAAACGCTTTTCTCGAGTCAGAGCTTCACGTACCTCTTGAGGGGTACGGTTTTTTCTAGCCACCCACGCGGCACGCTCTTTTGCTCCGGTTCGTTCGCCAATAGCTTCGTCAATGTCTTGAGGAAGGTTCTTGTGTCCGGCTAAAGTTGCAAGAAGTGAGCCGTCGTTGTGACTTTTCCCAACTGCCAGTATTCTCCTCTGCGTTGAGGGGGGACACTGAGAGTCACGCACTAGTACGTTGTACAGGTTGCTTATAGTGGTCTTACCCACGTTTTCCTCTTTTCTTTAAGGCGTCAACGACGCTCTAGACACAATCGACGCCAGTTTAGAAACTGCAACAACGAAAGACCAGGAAAGCTGGATACACTATTTATTGTGCAAGACATCCACCATGCAGGTTTTCTGTTCTAGGAAAGCAGAGAGAGACGCCTTAAAAACCTTAAATGTGCCTTGTGATATTAGGTGCTGGATTGGTTACGGTGATGTATAAAAGAGGAAGCCCTCAGGTTCCTCTAGAGTCGTTCTTAAGCGCTCTTAGAAAGAGCCTGGACTCGAGATGAAGAGAGCCCTGTAAGCTCTCCTATCTCAGTTATAGACAGTCTGCAGTCACGTAGCGCTTTGATGGCCTGGAGACGCTCACGGCTCGCTCCTGATAGCGTGCTCTGTGCGCTCTCCATGCGATCTGCTGCATCGTGATAGGCAGACACTGCCTCCTCTACACGTCGGGCTGTCTCTACGCGCTCCTGTGCGGCCAGTTTAGCCTTTTCTGAGTTGCGTAGTACGCGGTCTGTCTTGTCTTTGTTATCGAGTGTGGTCATATTGTCCTCCGGTGTGTTAAAGCCGCACCCTGTGTGCGACTTTATTGACTCTGAGCGCGTCTTATAATTCGCAAGATACTAAAACACACGATCTGGTTTTAAATTAATTCGCACCAATAGTATCAAGGGCGAATCGCCGATTCGCCGGGTGACAACCCGAAGCAAACAACAAGGAGGAAACACGTGAAGTTTACGTGTGACCAATCCATGCTGTCATCTGTCATGCGCAACGTCGTAAAGGCAGCCTCTTCGGACCTAACTGGTTCGACGGCTACCAACGCTGTTCGTATAACAGTATCAGCAGGTAAGGCGACCTTCACGGCCACAAACATGGATGTAACAATCCGTGAGACCGTGCCAGTGCGCTCTTCAGCAGATGGTGACGTTCTCGTCCCAGCTAGAATGCTAAACGACTTTGTGCGTAGCATGCCAGCTGGTTCAATGGATGTAGCCATAGACGGTAGTCAGTTGCGACTCTCATCTGGATCTGTCCGGATGAACGTATCAACCATCCCCGTAGAGTCAGCTCCCAGCCCGTCTTTCCCAACCTCGGTTGGCGTAGAGATTCCGGCCGCCGAGCTCCTCGCTGCTGTGGCTCAAGTAACGCCAGCCGCGTCTAAGGAAACAAACAGACCAATCCTCACTGGCATCCTCATGGAAGCTCGTGAAGAAGGTCTTCGTCTGGTGGCAACCGATTCTTATCGACTCGCCATTAGAGACATCCCTGGACTTAGTGCTATGGAGGCAGGAAAGTCGATTGTGGCCCCAGCGGCTTCTCTCGGACTTGCCATTGGCCTCTTCTCAGACGGCGACAAGATCAAGATCCGACTTGACGATCAGGCTGTCTCGCTAGAGACTGACTCTCGCTGTCTGGTTTTGCGTCTTCTCTCCGGCTCTTTCCCTAACTATCGCGCGCTCTTGACATCAGGTGCAGGAACTACGGTTGTTATCGAGAAGGCAGCGTTCTCTGAGGCCCTCAAGCGCGCTTGCATGGCTGCAACGTCAGCCAAGGTACAGACCACAAAGTTGACTGTCTCGCCAGACAGCGGTACGGTGGAGCTAGACTCCGGAGCAACTGTGTGTGAAAGCATGGAAGCAGACGTCGTAGGTGACGAAGTGAAGCTCGCAGCTAACGCTAACTACTTCCTTCAGGCAGTAGGTGCGTTTGACTCCGACTCAGTGAAGATAACCATGACAGAGCCAGTAAAGCCGATCCGACTCTCAGACGAGAAGGGTAGTCTTCTTTACATCGTTATGCCCACCCGGGCCTAGACGATACGCAAGCCGAAAGGCTTGCGATTTATACACCCAAGCGGATGTTTGCAGAGAGCATTAAAGACTCATAATCTTCAGTAACGTCTTCTCTATCGAAAATAACGTGTGCTAGAGCTGCGTACTGGGCGTGGGGTGCCGTAAGTCGCGCACTCATACCACGAAGCTCTGCTCTAGCCTGAGCGACAGTCAGACCATGACGGGTGGCATAGGCGCTTGACTCTGCTTGAGGAACAGACCCTCCAGATACAGAAAGCACGCAGTCTATGTCGTCTTCTGATAGTGTACCTAGCATGTCTCTAACTATTCGAGATGAATCCATTTGCACGGAGTTATCAAAGTCACCACACAGGGTGTCGTACATAGTACCTCCATCCTCGTCAGTTTCTGCATCCAGACTAGCGGCCAACTGCGAAGTCTCTAATATGACAGCCATATCCTTAGTGATAGCACGTGTTATGCTCTGTCTAGATAGCCTTTCTCTTGTGGCCTTATCTACCTCCTCATGAGAGAGGTGCGGACTCCCTAACTGGATGTTAGAGAAAGTCTCATTGTAGAAATGTTCATAGACACCGGACGCTACGTCTTTAGTAGCGGTGCTTTTACCATCACGCTTTCTATTCTCTATCTCCGTGAAGGCAACTTTAGATACTCTTCGCCACTCTCTAGGTCTTAAACCACCTGCCGTGTCGTAGTCTAGAGCACTCAGGTGTAGTCTGACTTGCTGAGCTACCCACTGATGTACCCTGGTAGAGCGCTCAGGGTCATAAGCACCTAGGGCCTCTACAGCAGCAAGGAGTGCTTCTGACTTCGCGTCTTCACGTTCTTTATCACCCCACTCGTGGCCGATTCTAGAGTTTATGTGCTCGTCAGCTATCACACCAAGTAGCGGCACCATGCTCTCTATAAGCAAAGATAAGGCATCTCTGCCCGCACTAATCTTAGATCTCACCGAGGCAGACACCCTAGACCTACCCCTGGAGCTCTCCTCGCAGGCTCTACCCTCTAAATAACAGGCAGCAAGGACACCCTGCTCCTCGGCGCTCAGCTTAACACATTCCTTAATCACAGCTAGATCATGCCCCAGCCAGACACCCAGGCACGCCCCCGCCTAAAAAGCCACCCAAAACAGGCGGCGTCCCCCTCAAAGAAGGCCACAAACACCACCGAAGCCCTGGTCACCAAGGCAAGAGCATTTTTAAGCCACCAGCACCCCTTAAAACAGCCTCAAAGGAGTCTCCTCCAAACCACCCACACACAACCTCCATAAAGACTCCCTTGAGGGCTAAAAACGACCCAGAAAAGGTTGCCAACAAGCATAAGCAGAAAAATCACGAAAGAGCCCTTTTCCCGGCAACAAGTTTATAGACAAAATCCTTACCTGACAGGGAATAAAGCTCGAAACAGCGCGTATAACTGGCCGGGGAAAAAAGAGACTACCCTATAAGAGTATAGGGATATAAAAGTACATAATATAGCACCTAAAACCAACAACCGGTACCTGACATATCGAACCACCTAAGCACACTAAGCCTATGTCTAAAAACCACGTGAATAGAACTAGACTCACTAGAGACCCTGTCTCTAGTGAGTCTAGTTCTAAACGGGTCTCGTCTCCCGCTTTCTCACGCGCTCCCCTGCTATCACGCGTCCTTGCTGGCTCCTTGGTGTTCACGCACCGCCTCGCACGCCACTCCACGCTAATTGCGCTCCTTGGCGCGTGCTACACCGGGTTTCTGCTTGGTTATCTTCTGGGTGGAAATATGGACAGAGGCGGGGTGCTAGTGTCTCTCTGCGTCGGTGTTTTATGTGCTCTGCTCTACACCTTGGCTCCCCGGCTCCTGAGACTTGTTCAGGGCTTCATACTATCTATCACGGCCCTTCTTGCTTCTAGATCTCTCGATGGTTTAAACATAGCCGCTTGGACAGCCTCCATAGCTTTAAGGCCTATAGAGTCTCATGACGTGCATAGACAGATGATACTGGTTTTCTCACATGACGACAATTTGAGCAGATTAGTCACGCTCTACTCGCTAGAGCTCGACGATTTAGGACCTTCTCGCTTCTCGCAGGCTTCTTCACCTTCTGTGCTGGTGCTTCCTTACCTCATGGCGCTCCCTGCTGTTTCTAGATTGATGACGATATCTGACCAGCTCCCTTCTTCTAGTCCCCGTTCTTTAACCGCTTTAGCGGTTGTGGCTGCCAAGGGTTGGAGTAGCGAGGCGTTGGACGTTGCTTCAGCTATGGCCCCTTCGTGGTCTGGTGACCTTTACGATCTTCTCACAGCGTCTGATAGTTTGGTTTGAGGATTTAAGTTGATACTCAGGCACAGTGGTGTCAGATGTCTAACTGTAAAATCATCGCAACTGTAGGTCCGTCTTCTAGGGATCCTGAAGTCCTCAGGTCGCTCCACGCTGCAGGCGCCTCTATTTTTCGTATAAATTCTTCACACTCCTCCCCAGCTGAGGTGCGCGAGTGGGTTGAGTTTATAAGGACTGTCACGCCTGGGGTTTCTGTATTAGTAGATCTGCAGGGCCCTAAGCACCGTCTTGGTATACTCCAAGACCCGATTGTTCTAGAGTCAGGTTCTTCTTTTGTTCTAGGTGTTGACGTTCCTCTTGGTTTCAGTATATCATCCGTTGGGCTCTCTATAGGACACAGGGTTTTGATTGCTGACGGCGTGGTAGAGTGTGTTGTTGAGGATTTCGTAGACGGATTTCCTCGTTGTTCTGTTGTACGTGGCGGCCCTGTGTCTTCCCGTAAGGGGGTTAATCTCCCTGATTCTGTGTTCGGGTCTGGTGCTGTAACTGATCGCGATCGTCGGGTCATCGATGCTCTTGACGGTGCTTCTGTTGATTGGTTCGCTCTCTCGTTCGTCGAGTCTCCTGATGATGTTGTGCTGCTTCGTTCGCTTGTGCCTCAGTCAGTTGGGGTTATGTCTAAGATTGAGCGTCCTGTAGCTGTGGAACGTTTCGACGATATCGCTCTTGTGTCTGACGCTGTTTTGGTGGCGCGTGGAGATCTGGGTGTAGAGATGCCTCTAGAGGATCTGCCTGCCGTTCAGGCAGATCTGCTCGCACGTTCGAGAGCTTTGGGTGTTCCTGCTGTTTGTGCTACTGAGATGTTTGAGTCTATGATTCGTGCATCTAGACCTACGCGTGCTGAGGTGACAGATGTCGCTAATGCTGTGTCGTCTGGTTTTGACGCCGTGATGCTCTCTGCAGAGACTGCTTCAGGAGCCTACCCTAAGGCTGCTGTGGAGTTTATGGCACGAGTTAGAGATAGAGCTGAGAGTAACGCTGTTCCTTTTGTGCCTGAGTCTGCTGCCGGACCTTCTAGAGCTGTGGCTTCTTCTGCAGCTTCTCTCGCTGCTGCTTTAGAATGCAATGCGGTTGTGGCTCTGACAGCTTCTGGTCACACCGCTAGGATGTTGTCTGCCGTCAGACCGTCGGTGCCTATTGTGGCTGTGACTCCGTCAGAGCTTGTGGCTAGACGTATGGCTCTCTTGTGGGGTGTTAAGCCTCTTGTGGCTCCGCGTAAGGGCTCTGTCGAGGACTCTGCTGCTGTAGCTTGTCAGTTGGCCGAGGCGTCAGGTTTTGTCCCGCCCAACAGTAGTGTCGTTGTTTGCGGTTCACGTGTCGGGCCTACTTCAGGCGCGGATGTTATCTGGGTCCAGCAGCTCTAACAGTTCTACACTCACGCCGTAGTGGTCGCTGTTCTCTTCTGGTGGTAGTCCGATAAGGTGTGCCTCTATAGGACATCCTGTTCTCCCATACACCCACTCTCTCACAAACAGGTGGTCTATTCGTCTGCTAGGTAGCATGTTTGGGTTTTGGTTTCCACGCGCTGCTGCAGTTACGGCTCCGCACCGGTTGTTCCCGACGGATGTGTAACCTGCGCCGTCTCCTGCTGTACTCCACGCATCCACCCACAGGTTTGGTCCTTCTAGGCCGTTGATGTGTCTCAAGGTGCTGCTGTCAGGGACTGCGTTAAAGTCACCTCCTATGATAGTCACTTCTTGTGCGTGTTCTTGTGCGTGTTTGTTTATCTCTGTTATCTCTTTAAGTCTGTACGGCTCTGCGTCGCTGCCCCATGCCAAGTGTGCAGATCCAAGGTAGTATTTAACGTTGTTTATAGAAACAGTTAAAGCCACGTATTTACCGTGGTGTTTGTAGTCGTGCTTAACTATGTCTATGTCGTACAGGCAAGAAGGTTCTTCTCTAGTGAGTATAGCAACACCATAGTTATGACCTCTGCCTAAAGTAGGGTGCAACCCTGTTTCTTCTGCTATAATCTCAGCTGTTGTGGTTTTACCTAGTGGTGTGTTTTCTTGTATCAACACCGCGTCGCAGTTCTCTCTCTTGAGAGTCTCGCTTATGCCGTATGTACGTTTCTCAAGCTCCCATTCAGAGTGCCATATGTTCCACGTCGCGATTCGCACACATGTAACTGTCCAGCCCCACCCGTTTTTGTAAACGATACACTCTATAAATCGCTCGTATCTTGCAAGGCACTCATTTAACGCAGGTCACACTTCAGGCGCTCTCACTTGTCAAATAGCAGCAAAACAAGTATCTTAGTCGTGTCCGGCACGGGTGTTTCGTACTTCTCTCTGTCAGACTCTTGCGCCTATGGGCTTCCGCGGCACTTTGGTCGCTGTGTTCTCTTCTTGGCAGGCCATGCGTATGGATAAAAGCGGCTCTACAGGGCTCATGCATGCGTCGCTAAGTTCAAAGCTGGTCTCTAACGCACCACCGGCTCAGGGGATAACTTTCTCTCAGGCCGAGCAGGCGATAGATAGAGGTCTTGAGATCATGTACTCAGACTCACTCCCTGGTTTTGTCCCAGCCTACGAAGTCTTGCACGAAGTGGTTTCTAGTATGGTGTCTTCTGTGTTCTCCACTGACGAACCCCTCATGCGCGACACTTACGTCAGCATGTCTGTTTGGTCTTATCGTGTGTTGTTCCCGGATCTGCCTGTGGGAGAATGGTGCGGCGATAACCAAGGTGACACACCTCCTGAGTATCTCATGCCGCGTGTACTAGGTGTCCCTGTCTGGTATAGAGAGTGTGACATGGGTTTGTTCTGGGATGATGAGATAGATTCTTTAAACGTCTCTGTTAAAGATTCACAGCACGACATGGTCTCTCTCATGCAGTCTGGTGATTGTGTCTCTCGGGTGTTCATCCCACCGCGTCTAGTGTCGCAAGACATCTCCGCTTTTGTTGTTTTTGATGGTTTACGAAAGTCTGGGCTCAGTCACTTAGATGCCTGTGCCGCACTAGCTTCTCTTCTGTAAGGACTTTTGCACACTCTACGCGTCGATAATGTACGTGTGTTTCATGTCGAAGAGCTTTTATCGGATTTTGCCGTAAGCCGCCTCCAAGAGTCTCTACCTTACGCCGCACAGTGGCTCGACACAGCACCAGCTCGTTTGATGGCAGCTTGTAAGAGGTCTGGTGTAGTTCCTGTGGAGCCTTTACTTGGTGGAAACAGGTCAGTCTCAGTCTGGGGCTACGGACCTGACGGCAACTCTCTCGTAGTTAAGCTGGCAGCTTTCCCTGGCGCCACTTCGCGAGAGGCTGCGTCGCTTGACACCTTGGCTCCTTCAGGCAGAGTTCCAATGGTGGTGTCTGCAGATTCTCAGAGGGAAGTTTTAATAACAGAGTATCTCTCAGGCGCCCTCGCTTTAACTTTATGTCTAGAGGACCACGATGAGCTAGAGTTAGTAGCCAGTCTCTTAAGTGATCTGGCGCTAACTCCCTCAAGCGGTGTCCCTAGTGACGTATCTCTTGGGTGGCGCTTAGGTCAAGCTTGGGATGCTGGTTCTAACTGGCGTGCCGCTCCGCGTGTAGAGTTAGCAGAGGCAGCAGAACGCATAATGAGCCTCCCCTCTGAACCTGGTGTGGTGCTGCATGGAGATCTAGTTCCATCTAATTTGATGCTGATGCCAGACGGCCGTCTCTTTGCCGTAGATCCTCAGTCTGTAGTAGGGTCTCTCTCCTCTTCTGCAGCTTCCTGGGCTCTCAGTCGAGGCAAAGGTGATAAACAGGGCTGGCGGGCTGGTGGCGGGGCGGTACGAAGAGCCCTGAGTTTAAGTCTCCTTATGGGTATAGACCAAGACGCTGTTCTCTCTCATCTCGTCTTCCAGGCTCTTGAGCTCGCCTGCAGGCAGAGCGCATGGGGCGAGTGGGAGTGGGTGTCAGAGTCTCTTGAGCTTGCATCTACAGCTAATGCCGCACTCTCTTAAGTGATGCTGGCTTTATATCACAGGCTCGGACGATAGTATACATGCCAAGAGACAGCGCTATAAAAGCGAGCCGTATGCTCACTCTGTCTCTCGCTACAATCACAGGCCTCGTTCTTCTAGTCTCTGTAGCAGTGACTGACGTCTCAGTTTTTGATAAACCAGAGCCAGCAGCGCAACGTAGTGTTATTCTCCGCGACTTATCCATACAGGGCATAGGGTCTAGAGTGCTCATACCAGCAAACGAGCTAGTTATCCGTCCCGGAGAAAAGGTGTTGATATCGTACTCAGGCCAAAACCTTGATAACACCGTGTCTGAAGGCTCCATCTCAGGTTTAGTTAGCACAGTCATACCAGGCCTCGGCTTCTGGGTTCGTTTTCCGCAGTTTGATGTCGTAAACGGCGCATACCCCCCGTCTCCAGTACCAGCCAAGGTGTCTGTCTTAACTGTCGAGGTGCAGTTTTAGGTCACCTTTTAAGCCACCTTTTCAAGTCACGGTAATAAGGTATCTATTAAAAGACATCAGCTAATGACCCGTAAACAGCAAAGAGACCGCCCGTAGGCGGCCTCTCGCTAGTGACCTTGGAGTCAGTCTAAGTTCTCCTCTTCTTCCTCCATGAACTCTTCTGCCATGCACCACTCAGCGTGTGGTGTTCTCTGGCACTCGTCGCAGATCTCCCGCTTAGGGGGAGCTGACACCAAACCTCCGCGCTTTAAGTCGCGGGCCTGCTGGTGTCGGCGATGCCGTCCTTTTCTCATAGCTACCTCTTTCCCCGGTACTATCACCGGTTTGTATTGTGCATACATAGAATGTGCGCCAGCCTAAGCCTCCAAGCACGCACTTAGAGCTTTTTTGAGGTTATTTTACTCCTTACTTGCAATTTATTATTCGCCGCCGAACAGTTATTAGTGATGATGACCACGGAAGCACTCTCATCTTACCTCAGCAGGATGCCGGTACCGGCCATATCCGCCATGCCTCCTTTTCTGTCTGGGTCGGGCCCAATAACAGAGTCTGCTGCTGTTCTTCAGATGCTCTCAATGGTTCAGTTCCCAACTGCCGCCCCAGCGTCTGATACTCGCGGCCATAGTTTAGACGTCTATATCTAACAGTTTTGTAATAACTTTTTTTAGATAGACCATTCTCACTCGTTGACCCAGTGACGCAGCCAGTTGCACAGCCTGTCGCTCTGAGGTATCCCTAGCATATACGCAGTCATGCGCCACCATGGAGAGAACGTCTGTAGCTCTGAGTTTGTGTTATCTAACGCGCCCAGGTCCTCTAGCTCAGCAAGTAGTATCTCGAGTGCAGCGTAGCTGACCTCTGCTCTCTCATCATCAGTTAGCGTGTCCCACCAACCAGCCACAGCGACTCCTTTGTCGCCGTACTGTGTATGTAGGGTCGCGACGTCTTCGCGTCTCATGTCACACACTGTGCAGAGCTATTTTGTGCACGCAACCTTAGGTCCGAAACTTATCTCATCAACCCGGAGGTTTTATGAGTTTTGCAGATATAGAGTTCGCCCGTAACCCAGATCCGCGCTGCCCTGTTGTTTTAATTCTCGATACCTCTGGTTCTATGGCAGATGCTAGACCTGGCCATGAGTCTTCTCCTATAGCAGCTCTTCAAGAGGGCCTCGAGACTTTAGTTAAAGAGTTGTCTCAAGATACTCTCGCTTCACGTAGAGTAGAGCTCGCTATAGTCTCTATCGGGGCGTCAGTTGAGGTGCTCTCTGATTTCGCAACAGTAGACGAGATAGTTGTACCTGAGCTCACAGCCATGGGCCCAACTCCGCTAGGTGCAGGTATCTCAAAGGCGCTAGATATGCTCGAGTCCCGTAAGGCCTCTTATCGTCGTAACGGTGTAGCTTACTACAGGCCCTGGATGATAATGATAACAGACGGCGTACCTACAGACGACATATCAGCTGTCTCTGCTCGCATTAAAGAAGCAGAGGAGCGTAAAAGTATAGCGTTCTTCCCCGTCGCAGTAGAGGGCGCCGATCTAGAGTCGTTGTCTGCGATATCTGTAAGAACTCCACTTCTTCTAAAGGGTGTCAATTTTAACGAGTTGTTCGTCTGGTTGTCTGCGTCTGCTACGCGTGTTTCTTCCTCTCGCCCCGGAGATGCTGTAGATCTGCCATCTGTTAGCGGCTGGGCGCAGGTGTGATTGAGTGCCTCTTCGGTTCTCGTGGTTCTCGTTTTCATCATGAGAACCAGGATGCCTTTGGTCTTAAGTCCTGCTCTGCTGACACCGTTTTTCTAGGGGTTTCAGACGGCGCCGGGTCAGCGTCTGACAGCGCCCTTGGCTCTACACTCTCTGTAGAGAGCGCAGTGTCCTCAGCAGACCTAGGTCTGTTACCTGCTTTTCAGGCAGCATCCGATGTGTTGTCTGGTGACAGAAATAAAGCTTGTACTCTCTCTTTGGTTATCTGGTCTAACGACTCTCTCTCAATCGGTGTCGTAGGAGATTCTCCTGTAGTAGCTCTCATAGACGGCACATGGCATCTCTTCACAGAACCTCCGTCGTCAGAGTTTATAAACGAGACTAGATTTCTAACCTCCAGCAACAATCACCCTCTCTGTTTTGAGGCGTCTGGTAACGTAGAAGCTGTTTTTGTTTTCTCCGACGGTCTCTCATCTCTCTTGCTCTCGGAGAATCACCCTTATGACCCGGCTCTAAACGGTATTCTCTCACGCGCTAAGGCTGGTAGTCTGGATATAGACAGTCTTCTCGCGTGGCTTGATCAGGAACACACTTTAGCAGATGACGTAACGTTGATTGTGGCTTACGCGGGTGAGTGATGCGTGTTGTTCAACCGTCTATAGAGTACGAGATTGATCTAGGATCCTCTATAGGTAAAGGCGGCGAGGGAGAGGTTCTCTCAGTAGCGGGACGCACAGACATAGTAGCAAAAGTTATTCACAAAGATAGAAGAACAGGTCAAGATAGCCTGGACAGAAAATCTAAGCTCGTCGCACAGATACAAAGCCGCCCGTCTTCTAAATTCCTATGCTGGCCTTCAGGCCTCCTCTTTGATAAAGATGAGTGGGTTGGTTTCGTGATGCCAGCAGTCGGTGTAGATGCTCTGCCTTGGGCATCTTTCTCTAACTTCTACTCTCGTTCAACACAGGCCCCGGATTTCGACATGCGATACGCCTTGACCGCTGTACGTAATCTATGCGCTGCCTTCGAGGTCGTACACGCCTCAGGCGGTGTTGTCGGTGACGTGAACGAATCTAACATCCTGGTGGGTTCTGACGCGTCAGTGTGGGTGATAGATTGCGATTCTCAGCAGTTTGCCTCTAAAGACGGCTTCTGGTACTGCCCCGTCGGAAAAGAGGAGTTCTGCGCTCCAGAACTTGTGGGCGTAGATTTTAAAACATCCCCCCGTACAGCTTCCTCTGACGTGTTCGGTTTTGCTGTCCTGGCATTTCAGATGCTCTCAGGAGGTTCGCACCCATTTGACGCAATCTCTATAAACGACGCAGATCTCTCTCCATTAGCAGAACGCATATCAAAGAGGCAAGCACCTCTACTATCTCCCTCAAGCACCCTTCAAGCTCCCCCAAGAGTTCCCGTGAAAGCTCTCCCTCCAGCTTTTGTAGATCTTGTGACTAAGTCTCTTCTCAACACACCAGACCAGAGACCTTCACTAAGGGCTTGGTCACAGGCTCTTAGAGAGATAGACTCTCAGCTTCAATCTTGTAAAAAGGTTGAAAACCATCTCTACACACAAAGCAAGTCATGCCCTTGGTGTAGGCACATGAAGGCCACCGGGTTTGACGTCTGGTCCTCTCCAGGCACTCAACAGACTTTGCCATCGATAGATCTAAAGACCCGAAAAGACGTAAGAGTAGAAAGAAAGCAGTCCGCCGCCACGCCGAGCTCTCAGCAGTCTGTGTCTTTTCACTCCTATCTAGGACTAATGCTAGCACATCCCGTGACGGGCACACGTTATTTCTGGAGAAGAGCACCTCTAGCTACACACCTAGAACCTCCTGCGCGTATCGGGTCTGGCCCATCTGTTGCAAACACGGCGCTACTCATCGCAGGTGTTGCGCTCTCAGTGTTGTCACTATCTTCACCTTGGCTCCTTGTGTCAGACATGAGTTTGTCAAAACCTCTAACTATAGCAAGATGGGCTGCCCTAGTTTTTGGTTCCGCAGGACTTCTTTTCTACCTGAAATCCCTCTTCTCTCAGTCAAGATACAGAATCCTAGCATTCTCTATCCACGACCTCTGGAGGCTCCCTATTTTCACCGTATACTCAGCCGTTTTCTGGTCTCTGATATCTATCATCGTCGCCATGGACGCAGCCCACCGCCTAGCCAGGTATCTCTACTGGCTCTGGCGCTCTAACTAGACCGCTAGGCTTACGCTAGCAAACTATCAACCCTCCCATCTGACACCTCGCAACAGCTACGCACAGTTTTAATCGTGTCTGGTTTGTTGGTTAAAAAGAAACTTTTGAGAAAAGCTGGTTTCTTCATAGCTGCTGTTATATGCTTGATATCAGGCTTTAACGCTGTATTACCTAAAGAAGGCGGGCTACTCTCGCTCCCTTGGACCGTATCAGGTATGGTTTCAGCCGAGGTGGCGGCTCGTTTCCTTAAAGGTTCTCTTCTCCGTCTAAACTGGGGTCTCAGGAGGCCCCAAAAGCACTGACGCCCGTGCTTGGGCCTAGTCATTAAGCACGATCATTTTATGACAAACTCTATCGCCAAGCGCCTCTCTAAGGCGGCTGTTTTCTCAAACAAAAAGCACGGTCTCAAGCACCCATCCTACGTACGTCTCTCTAATGACCCCCAGAGCAAGTCTCCTCGAACCGGTCGTCAGCTAGACGACCCTAAAAAGCCATCTCTTGAATCTGTTTTAGATCACGCAGCAGTGTTGGTGTGTATAGACAAGTCAGGCTCATCTGCTATTGATTACGTCTCCTCAGATCTCAGACTATCTAGAAAGCAAGCCCGCCAGACGCTAGTTGCAGCTGGCGTCCTTAGTTTCTAGCTCGTTCAGCCCTGACGCGGCTGACACATCTCAAATTCAGGACTGACGTCATCAAGAAGCGACATTAACGCCGCACGTGTCTTGCGTAGTCATCTAACACCAGGCACTATGTCTCTGTGCGTAAATCACTCGTTTTGACGCTTTGCTCCCTAATTTTAACATCTTGCGCCTCTCTAGAAAACAGCACAGAGGTCTCCGTACAGCAAAAAAGACTGTCAGACGTCGCCTCTAACACTTTGGAGCTATCAGAAAACCGTGGAGGTGTGGTAGTTCAAGCCCTAAAATCAGAGCCACTCGTGATATCTGGTGACTCTCGCTTCGTGCAGCTAGACCCTAGCGGCCTCCTCTATGAAGTCAGCTCAGGTGATCTCTATGTGCCACCCGAGAAAGTACGCGATGTTATGTCGCAGCATTACTCCTCAGAGGGTGTCTCAGATTTAGGCGATAAAATTGAGCTGTATCTACTATCTTCTCATTATTTGAGGTTAAACACAAAAGACACTCAGGATCTAGATATGGCCTCAAATATGGCTCTGTCTATACTGCCTGTCCTCAGTTTGGTAAAAGCTGGGCGCTGTGTAAAAGACGTCTCTTTAACAGCCCAGAAGAAGCTAGAGTTTTTCCGTGTTAGTCTAAATCCTGATTGTGTTTTAGACTCGTTAGATCTCTCGGTACATAACTTCACTCAGTTGATATCAGAAGATTTAACGATAACAGCCAAAGGTGGTGTTGTGTCTCGTCTAGGACCCACCGGCTCAAGTTACATAGACATCCTCAGCTTCACTAACGCCCTAGACGAAAACTGGGACGGTAGTTACATCTCGATAGATGATCTGGCTAAACAGCTAAAGCTAAGGCCAGACCCTAGATAGGGATTTTTAGTCAGCAAGCTCCCCATAGTCCTCTGTTCTCTCTCTTAGAGACAGATTCCGTTCTCTCGTATAAGTCGCGCTTGTTGTATCTCTGGTTTTTGTAGGCGTAAGCTCGAGCATGTCCGCCCTGTATAAGAGCATTACCTACGTCTCTACCTTTAACAGATACGTAACGAAGCATCCTGCCCCATCTATCGCGGTTCCCTGCGACTTTATCCATAGTTAAAGTAACCGTGGCACCGTTTAGTAGTTTGCTGGTGGCCTTTGTAGCCTCAACTCCCCAGCACTGTACAGGGGTTCCCGGCTTCTTAGTTTCTGGTGCATCAACGCCGATAAGCCTAACTGTCTCTGTTTTGCCGCCTATTCTAACTTTAATGGTGTCTCCATCCACAATAGACACCACTCTGACAGACGTAGTACTAGATGCGTGGGCAGACTCTAGGGATACAGACGTCACTAAGAAAGCCAACATGAACGACACGATAGTTAATCTCTTCATCACTTAAAATAGTGACGTCGTTCAAGGCCCAGGCACGTCCTCAAAGGCAGACATAGCGTCCCATAGGTCGCCTAAGTTTCCACCAATCACGAGAGATAGAGCACCGCCCTGGGGAGAGTAAAGCTCCTCCGGTGCAACTCCTTTGGCAAGCACGTATGATTTAACCGGTATATGTCGCCACATCCTCTTTGCCACTTCTTTAATACCTAAAACTTCCTCTAAAGTATGAAATCGACTCTCAACCTCAGGGCTGATGTACGCCGCAACTTTATTAACGCTAGATCTCCTACCACGCATCCGCGCGTCCCACAGGCGCACCGCTTCGCCTGTTATCTCATCTCCCCATCTGTCTATAACAAGCTCTAAAGCTCTGTTTGCAGACGACTGTGCCTGGTCTCCGGCTTGGTGTATTTTGCGATGCCAGCCACTTCTCGCTAGCCATTTAGCCGTGTTACGCGTGGCTTTAACAACAGCTCTCTCCATATTCCGACTCCTCATCATTGACCCCTGTACATTCGTGATAGCTCAGTAACTAATGGTTCTTTAATGTTCTCAACCCACTCTCTAGACAAGTGGTTGTTGTCTCTGTAGATAACTAGAGAGCTAGTGTTAGAGGGACAGTATTTCTTTGAACACATCCAATTAACCATGTCAACGTAACTAAAAGGAACCCCTGTGGTGCTACTTAATTTAAGGGCCATCTTGTTCTCTGCATTTTTTAAATAGAAGATCTCTGAGTCCATTCGAGTAGAGCCGCACTTTAAAGTGTTGTCCTGGTTATCGCTAATACACAGCGGTACGTCATCGCTCGGGATCGGGTTGTCTGCTATTATCAACACACCTTTAGCTCCTGGGGCCATCATCTCCCAAAACTCACGTTGTCTAGAAACCCATCCATTTACGCCTCCTCGGACCCGGTATGTAGCAACTCCTATCTCCGGCACTTTAGATGACGCTACTATTAGTCGTGGCTTGTATCTCTTAATAAAGTTTTGTAATCTATTCTCAAAACCTCTACAATCGGGAGTTCCGTTGTAAGTATCCTCAGTCTGCATCATGGCTTTACATCCAACTGTAACTAGAGTCTGACCGCCTAGCGACCTAACTTCGCGGTCTATTGCTTCAGACCACTGACCGGCGTGACTGTCTCCGACTACTAACACGATAGGTTTCACAGGGTCTAGCGCTCTTATACATCTGTCACCCTCTGGCATGCCTACCATACACGAGGCTATGTTTGGCTGTTCGTTTCTTATCGAGTCAAGCCGACTAACGATATCACCAGAAACCAGCCCGCCTAAAGATGCTTTATCCAGCTCTGAAACAAGCTCCGCTGGCGCGTTAGGCATGTTCCATGAAACTATGCTAACAGATTCAAAAGATACAGACTCAACTACCTCTCTCATCTTATCAGTTAGTTTCATTGCCGTTGCTGTCGTTACCGTTCTCCCTCTCGACACAGGATTCCCATCTATAGAGGAAGGACACACAGCACCGCAAAGCCAGGTGTCAGTGTTAAAATATTTAACGCCAGGGCGCTCTAAAGTATCTATCTGAGGCGTCTCATCGCACTCCTCGTAAGTCTCTGCTGTCTTTAAACACATCTCTGATTCTTGATTACTGATTGAGGATACAAAAGCTACGCTGCCACCCTCTCCGCCTAGTTTCTCAAGCCACCCAGCCAAGAGCGCGTCGTCGCTTAAAGAGACGATAATAGGTGTCGTTTTAGTTCGCTTGTTTTGTAACCATGCGTCACAGTCGCTGCTCCACCCGCTATCTTCTGGAGAGACACAGCCTCGTATTACCTCTGCTTTAAAGCCGTACTTTGTTGCGATGTAGAAAAAAGGCCACTGCCACCCCTCAGTCTCACCTATCATTAAAACCGAGTTCTCGCTCTCACCCCAGGTACCACAGCTTGCACCAGAGTTCCCGCCGCAGTCAGGCATTGGCACATAAGATGGTTCTCCCTCTGGTGGTTTAACTTCTCCTCTGTCTGACGCCAGCACAGGGTCTTGTATCTCAGGCGTTCCGTCAGGCAGTAAAAGAACCCCAGGTCTTACAGAGACACTCTCTACAGCCGCCACGTCAGACCAAGTAGTGGGTGTAGCACTTGAGGTAGTAGTTCCTGTAGCTACCTGTTGTGACTGCACTGACTGCGTCTGGGTAACTAGTCCTATAGAAACAACAACCGCAACCATAGACAACCCTATAACATACGATCTCTGTTTAGCCGAAAAAACGTAACTCCATCTCAAGCTCTCTACGTACCTGTAAGTCAAAAAAGACAGTATAAGGGCCAAAGCTACAGCGGGTATCTGTGTGTCGAGTAAATCAGCTAGCGCCTCGTTCTCTGTTTTTCTCGACATACGTGCAGACATTATCAACAAAGGCCAGTGCCAAAGGTAAAGACTGTAGCTCACAGATCCAAGCCATTCTAGTGCTCGAGCTGCTCTTGGAATCTTTATAAACCCTCCACCAGCTAGCATAACAAGAACACTCAGCACCACCGCTACACGCTCTGTAATTTTTGATTCAAACCCGAAACCAATAACACCAGCCAACCCTGCAAAGCCGAGAACCCATAGGGTGTTCAGGACTGCAAGCCTGACTCTGCTCGCTCCCTGCTCTAAAGAAGCAAAGCTTTTAGCTCTATCGCTTGTTGCTAAGATAGCTAGTAAGCCGCCGACCCCTAACTGCCACACTCTAGCCTGCAAGAGATAAAACCCGCTGTTTGGCTCCGCCGTCACGGCATAGATAAAAGAAACTACGCACGACACCGTTATAGAAGCAATAACACCTCTGCGCCCCCAGAGTCTCCAAGCTAGAGTCAAGAGCAACGGCAAAAACACGTAGTACTGTTCTTCTAGAGATAAAGACCAGTAGTGTCTCAGTGGGGACTCAAAAAGTCCCGCTTTAAAATAGTCGCCGTCTTGCATCCAGAAGTATATGTTTGACCAAAAAGTGCCAGCAGGTACAGCATCGCGTCCTGTCTGGACCTCACGCAAAGGCTCAAGAGTATATCTCGATAGCAGTAAAACCGACACAATAACAAGTGAGCTCGCCGGTAAAAGTCTCTTTATACGACGAGCCCAGAACTCACCAAGGCGCACTCTACCGTGTTCCTCGAGCTCTCTACACAAAAGAGACGTTATTAGGTAACCAGAGATAACAAAGAAGGCGTCTACCCCAAGATAACCAGACGACGCACCCGGCCAGCCCGCGTGGTACCACACCACAGCCAGCACCGCGAGTCCTCGCAGAACAGTTATGTCTTGTCTCCAGTTGAGCACGTCTTTACAGTACTAACTAAGCGGTACCTGGCACCCTGGTTAGGATAACGTGGCTCTGCTTCTCTCAACTCCAGCCATACAGGACTCTAGCTTATAGCCTGTGGCTACTTTACGGCATGATTTAGCCGCTTCGTCTATACCTCCCAAGTTTGCAACCATGTTAGATCCAGCAGACACCCAGCACCAGTTCTCAAGCTCTCTGTCTCCGCGTTTGCTTCCACAAGCGGCCTCTAGCTCCTCTTTATCAGGGCTTGAATCATCAGTCACACCGCCTGCAATGCCTGCTGCACAGGACTGAAACCACTCTGGTAGCGGTATGTCTCTACATCTGTCTATAGACCCTCTCAGCTGCTCTAAAGTGGGGGTTACACCTGGGCCTTTCACTATTCTGACCGATTCCATAGAGTAGCAAGTGTGTAGGTAGTCGTCAGCGGTGGCCTTGTCGTATCCGCGTGTGTCACAAGGTCCGTAAGGGGCTCTCTTCGGGTCGTCAGTGTAGTCCTGCATCAAGGCGCCATGCCAGCACCCGTCTCGTATCTCGTCTGGGAATGTCCCACACTCTTTTAACGCCGTGTCGAGGTTCTCTGCTAACACTACTGCGTGTCCGATACCGTGCCCGCACTCCCAGCGCGCCATGGAGTTACTACTCTGCTTCACGCAGTCGTCTGCTAGCTCTTTAACCTCGTGGCCGTCAGCTAGCCACTGCGTGATAACTCCATGCCAGTACCCGCTCCCGCAACTGAGATCACCTAGTGAGAATGCATCCTCAGCACCCATGTTGATAGAGGCTATGCGTCCAACGTCATGTGCTGTGTTATGACACTCTGTGGAGACCTCTGGGTTCTCACGGCTAAGCTCCATTAGTTTAGATAGGGCCGCTCTAGGGTCACTCTCTGCTAGGTTCTCTATCTCGCACCGCCACGAACAGCCGTCCTCCACACCTGTGTCTGTGTTAGTGTCTGTAACTGATTCTGTAGCTACACTATCATCAGGCCCTGTTGTTAAGACTTTAGTCTCACCGCTGGAACACGCTGGCAGAACAAGACACAGTACCGCCACGCTTGTTAGGAATTTAACTTTAGGGCGACGCACGCTCTACACTGTGCTAACGGCCCGACTTCTGGCAACCCCTGAAAGCAACCTAGCTGGCCCAGGACGTGACCATGAGCCGCCTCGCGCTAGTGTAACACCATAGCCTGTTAAATGCTCAGCGTCAGCGGGGTCTTCTACGCCCTCTAACCCGCACGCAGCTCCTGTCTCGATAACTGTCAAAACAGCACTCCTAGCTATTTTTGACAAGTCAGGTTTTGCAGCCTGGTGAGCAACTAACGACGGAGACAGCGTCACCATTCTCCAGTTTTGTAGAGCAAGCAGCTCAATATTGCAAGTCCCAGAGCCAAACCCCCTCATAGACAACCCGCATCCTAAATTAGAGAAGAATCTCAAAGCACCTAGAGACACGGAAGTCCACGGACCCTCGCTGGGCTGGAGTTCTATAACAACATCGTCGAGCGGAACTCCTATAAGCTTCTCCAGCATTCGTTCGCCAAAGCCTGGAGATTCTAGATGTTTCTGCAGCACCGGAATGTGGATCTTCACACCTGACTCTCTGATATCTGCAGTCTCTACGACAGCTTTTTTAGATATAACCGCAAGTAGGTTCTCAGCCTCTCCCGCAGCTAATGACGCGTTCCACACGTAAGGCACAGCCACGCTGACGTCTGACCCTGCTTCCCAGTGCGGCTCTATAGCAACCCCATAGACGCCGCCGTTATGTGTTCTAACCACAGGCTGATACCAAGTCTCTAGGTCTCCTCTAGATATAGCGTGTGATATGTTCATCTCACTGTGCACTTGGGAAACTATCTCTCCCTCTCTCGCGCCTCTAGACGCAGAGAGCAGATCCATAACACAGGCCCGTGCTGCTTCCTGTTCATTATCAGCGTTCTCAGCAACCGCTACACCGACACCTAGTCCTGCGTCTCTAACCGCCCATCGTAACCTACTGGCAACTGCAGCAACAGATGATTCGCTTGCAGCTAGAACACAAAACGAGAGTCCAGTACCGTCTAGACACGCAGTGACTCTAGCTATAGACCCAGATCTTAAAGCTCTGTCGCACGCATCGACAGCTGCTCCTCTGTATTTTGGTTCGCAGTTCTCTATTCTTAAAACCGCACACAGCAGTCCCGTTCTCTTGGCGTCTTTGATAGCCCACGCCACCGTCTGCTCAAGGTCGCTTCTCCACATCATCTGGGTTTCTCCGTTCGCCACCCTCGCCACTGTTCCAGTTATTTTTTAGACGTCCATTAGGCAATCCCTCGTGTATTCAGGGAGTTTCCCTTCACCATGTAGCCTATGGATTCTTGCCGATGTCTGACACGCTTCCCTCTAGAACGGGTCAATAAAGTGTGGCCAACCGTTTCTCAGCGGATATTTCTCCCCCTAGGGTCTAAAGCCGAGGTGCCCCTCTGTACCAAGTCTCTAACCTGTAGTCTAGAGCACCGCCCAGTTAAAGCGACACTCATAGACGCACACTCCTGGAGCGTGATGCCTTTAGAGAACACCCTTAGTCTCTCTGATGTTCTCGTAGATTCTTTAGTCGTGGTAGATCTAGCCTCAAATGGAGTGGAGTACTCAAACCACGGTAACACCGTGTGTTCTAAACACACCGTAATGATGTTGGTTCCTATAGATACAGAGTGCCCAGTTCACGTCAAGCCTTAACTCTCTGTACTGCTTTTATGGAGTTTCCTGGCACTGTGTCTATAGTGCGTCGTGTTATACCTCCCATAGTTTCGTTAGTTGTCCTAGGATTACTTGTCTCAAACCAGACTACCAGACCTCTCTCTCTAACTATCCTGGCACTTCTTGTCATGATAGGCATTCATGAGTTGGGTCATTTCCTAGTCGCTAGACACTTCGGTTTAGCTGCTCCTGAGTTCTCGCTCGGTTTTGGCCCTCGTATTTTACAAACATCTGGTGCTAGAACCGGGACTGTGTTCTCACTTAGAATGATACCTCTCGGTGGGTTTGTCCGTATCAGGGGTATGGATATCGCAGCAGAGGGCAGCGACCCTAAAGACGAGTCGGTCGTAGGTAAGTCATACACAGAGCTCGGTCCTTATCGTAAAGCAGCTGTAGCGTTCGCTGGTCCTTTCGCTAACATATTCTCAGGCTTTCTTTTGTTGTTTGCTGTATTTCTTTTCCTGGGCCAGCAAGTCTGGGCAGGTGGTCTAACTCCCGCCCCAAGGTCCTCAGCAGCTGTCGCTGGTATAACGCCGCAAGATAAGATAATCTCTATAGATGGAAAGCCTCTTGAGCGCTACGAGGATCTCACAGCCGTCGTTATAAAGGCCTACGAGGCTGACGCCTCTCTCTCTTTTAAGCTACTAGGACCCACTGGTGACACACGCTCTGTAGAAGTTAAACCAGTATTAGTTGAAGGCAAGCCACGCATCGGGGTTGTTGGTGTTTTTGAGCGAGAGTCAATCTCAGCTGCCCAGGCTCTCTCATCTGCTGTAAACGCCACTGGTCGTATCTCTCAAGAAACCATGCACTCTTTCGGCGGGCTCGGTTCAGCTTTTGTAAGCATACCTCGACAGCTTATAACAGGAGAGGAAACAACCAACCGTGTTGTATCTCCTGTTGGTATGTCTAAAGTCGCAGAGTCCTCAGCCGAGAGAGACGGCTGGGTGGCACCCGTCGCTCTATTTGCGGCGGTCTCTTTCTTTGTGGCATTTTTTAACCTTCTGCCACTCCCTCCTCTTGATGGTTTCCACATCTTCCAATCCATCTATGAGCACGTGGCATCTAAAATACGCCGTCGTCAAGTAAGACTAGATCCTGCCTTAGTTGGAAACTTCACTAGACTCGTCATGGTGTGTATATTATTCCTAGGTGTCGGAGCTATATTGCTTGATATAATAAGACCTATATCATCCAGCATTCCGTGACGCTAACCATTACTAAGTGTAACATCAAGCTATCTGCAGTACAATTTTAAAGAAGCCCCTGATCGCAGCTCTGCCTTAGTATCTCAGTATCTTAGTATCTTAGTATCTCAGTATCTCAGTGTGTTAGTCGACTCATCTGGCTCAAGAGCCAACCCACAGCCACGGGCATTAGACACAAGATGACACCAGCTAGTACATTATAAAGAGCTTCTCCTAGTCCCATCAGGGCGTGAGCTCCGTAAAAGCCGCCGAGCACTACGCCGGCCATCAGCATAGCATACACTAATGCTGCTACGTAATCGGTAACTGTTCTTGCCATGCCAATAACAATAGTAGCTGTAACTTTTGTCACAATAGCTGTTCCGCATCAGCAAAGGTTTTCGCAAGGGTCTGGTGCGGATTTCTCATCAACGCTACCACTAGTCACTATAGGCGCTTTATTCTCTCTTCAATGTTTGTTTCACGCCTTTAGCGCACAACGTGTTCTGTAGATACGGTCCGCGCTGCCCCGCGCCGGTACCGGTGACACTAGTTGTCCGCAGAGCGACGCGTTTGCGTCGCTTCTGTGTTTCTAGGACTTCTTTACGCTAGTTTCCCAAGTCTCGAGCAGTTCTTGGGTTTAAAACCCCAGCCGGGTCCCACGACTTGCGCATATGCTCAATGTTTCTAATCTCAGTCTCGTTTAACATTAAATTTAACCACTTAGCCTTAGCTACGCCTACACCGTGTTCAGCCGAGATGCTACCACCGTGTGACACAACTAAACGCCACACCGCGTCATCTACTTCTACACCGGCAACCCCGCTCTTGCTTAGCACATTAACATGCAAGTTACCATCAGCTATGTGACCAAATCTCACACAATACAGATCATCGCTTAAATCGGCTAACATCTGAGGTACAGAGTCGTGAAACTCGGCCCATCTCTCTAAGGGTATCGACGTATCGCATTTCACCGCAACCCCTCTTGCGGCGATAGCCTCAGTGTGCCTGTCTCTCCACTCCCATATCTGTTTTCCAGTCACTCCCTCGCCGACAAGCGCGTCTTCTCTCTTAATTCTCGACAGTATCAACCCCATGTCATGTTCGGTGTCATCTCCGCACACCTCAACTATTAAAGCAGACCCACCAGCAGGTGGTTCTCTCTTTAAAAGCTCTCTCACGAGTGCTACACCCTCTTCATGCACATACTCAACAGCGCTAGCTCTACCTACTCTAGCTATCTGTGAAGCTAGAGACACTCCCTCGGCTGCGTCTAGCACCGGTATCCACGCATACAGTCTCTCACGAGGCCGCTCTACTAGTTTAACAACAGCCCTGCACACCACCCCCATCGTGCCTTCGCTGCCGCAAACTAGCTGTGTCCAGCGCAGTGTTAAGTTGTTTTTAACCAAAGGACGCATGTCTCTAAGTGTCTCTCCTCTCCCGGTGACTACCTCGAGACCTAAAACTTGACTTCTCGTGTCACCCCACTTCATCATGCGTAGCCCTCCGGCGTTAGTTGATATCATACCTCCGATAGTTGCGCCGTCTCTTGAGCCTATGTCTACAGCAAACATTAGATTGTGTTCGTAAGCAGCTTCGTTCAGCTCAGAGAGTGTGACACCTGCTCCGACTTCGGCGGTTCTCGAGTGTGGATTTATCGAGATCCCTTTAATCATCTCACAGCTCAACACTACTTCATCTCCCGCCTCTGACGGCACCCCAGCCCCAACTAGCCCCGTTCCGCCCCCTCTGGTAACTATGGGTGTAAGGGTCTCGTACGCTATTTTCAAGACATCAGCAACCTCGCGCGTATCTCTAGGCCTCAAAACAGCCCTGGGTTCCCCTCTCCATCGACCAGTCCAGTCTGTTTTGTAGCCTATCGGGGCATCATCCGGTAAAACGGGCGTTATTCCAGCCTCTGATACTCTCTCTATAAACTCATCCCTGGGCACGTCATAGTCTCGACCCGCACCCTAGAGATATCCGCTGATTTCTTGCCTCACGTTGTTTTCTGGTACTATGTCCTTGTGCCTTCGGTTCTAGATCCAGATCATCCGCTAACGGCACTTCGCTATCTAAAGTCCATCTGTCCAGATGAAGATCTCTCTTCACGCAGTCTCGCCGGTTTCTTTGATACATCCGGCGTACCTCATGACGGTATATCTTGTGCCCCTGTGTCTATACCTTCTCGTCAGATAGATCTACACACTTACGTTGCCCTGACAGACGGACGTAACTGTGAGTGTGGTTTCTATAGAGGAACCCCTCAAGGCCAAGCTCTCGCCGCAGTGTCCTCAATGTGTAACATAATAAGACTCTCTTCTCTCGCCGTGTCACTCTCTGTTTGGCCTGAGATTTACAGACTTCTCGTAATAGTCTCCCAAGCACCGAATGTTCTGCGTTCACACGTCGCCTCTAGCTGGGTTGATAGTTTCTTGGATGTTTTCTCAGAGTCTTCAGAGAGCCTCTTAAACAAGAGTCTCAACTCCGTAAACAGCGATCCTTTGATGAGCGCTATCGCTGCACATGGAAAGACGTTTCAGGTCTCTTTTAACAACTCACAGGATTTCAGCAACTGGTCACAGCTCTTGGTATCCTCTCTGTTTGAAACCAAAGATCTAGATGCTATCTCACGTCGCCATGAGTTATACAAAGATTTTGAATCCTGGGCTTCTATAAAGCCAGGTCTCACCAGCCCTGTGGTTTTCTCAACGCGACGCTTGAACTACCCAGGTGTTAAAAGAAGACCAGCCGGCCTTCTTTTTCTCCTCGCTGCCACTCTAAACGCTGCAATCTCCGGTGATGTTGTTTCAGTAGAACTACCAGAAGAGGTAGTTGCCGGACTTGATGCCCTCTTCTTACATGAAGCTTTTTACTGTAAAACATCTAGCGTGCTCTCTGATAACCAACTTCAACTCATCTCTCAGCTCTGGTCTGACTCTCCGTCAGACGAGCTTTACTCTCTAGCCTCTGTGGTGCGTGTAGTGGAGGGTTTATCCTAAAATGCGACTCTCTTCTCTAATGCGACTCTCTTCTCTAAGGCGTCCTCTCGGTTTTCTCATGCTTACTGCAGCGTCCATCTCTCTCCTCGCCGCCACTTCCTCTCCCGCCTCTAAGCAAGTTCCTCTGTCGCCAAGCACCACCCAACCTGTAAAGGTTTTTAAAAAAGGGTTCTCTTCGCCAAGCGCTGCTCTTGACTTAGAGGACTACCTGCCGTCTGTAAATGACATCGAGAGATTCTCCTCTAACTCGTGGGTTCTAGCAGTAGATGGTCCTATGCCAGAACGCTCTCATCTACGCACCCCCTACGACCGCTCTAGATTGCTGGTTTCCTCTCTTCGTGCCGGCTGGGTGAGAGCATTCAGCTCAGTAGAAGGCGTTGTGTCTGTCTCGGTTTTACTAGTGTCTCCGTCTTTAAAACCATTATCCGCGCTGCCTCAAGAGATGTCTGTGACTTTAGATCCTAAAGATAAGTCTCCTCTCAACTTGTCTCTACCTCAGGCCGACTGGCTCTCGTTCTCCCCCGGTGAGATAGTTTTAAAGCGCGGAGAGTTTGTAGTCTGGGTTCGTTCTTCAAAAGTAAGCATCGATAAACTCTCTTCTATAGCTTCAGCAACAGCTCAAAAGGTGTCTCTTGACGCCACATCACGTAAAGATGGCAAAACTCCTCCACCTGGTAGTAGCTCTCCTGGTTTTGATATACCAGAGATCCTGCCCTACTACCCAGACAGAGATACTCACTTCCCCGTCTCAGACGGTGTTTGTATAGTGTTTAACGAGGTCTGGTATCAAGATTCCTGCGAGTCCTGAATCTGGTCTAAAGCCCAGTCAAACTCGCCAGACTCTACTCGTTTCCACCAGGCCTCAGATTGTAAGTACCACTGGCAGTCGTCACACATCCCACTTTGGTCGCTACAGCACTCACTGTCTGAGGGCTTCACTCCTATAGAAAGACCCTGCTTCACGTCTTCAAGCATAAAAGGAATGAGTTCAGAAACCAGCTTTTTAAGTTTAGAGACATCCCCGCCGTTCTCTAATAACAGCCGATCGCGCTGTGTACGCATGTTGTCAAACATCACTCTCAGTGAATCAAAGTCTCTGTTGCAGTCTGACAACTCACCGCGTAAACGCTTAATCTCACTAGCAGCTCCGTAGACAGTAGATCTCCCATCCCCTCTCTTAATTCCAGATGCCATCGCGCTTAGTTGAGTAACTATATCGTCAGCCACCTCGAACCTCCTCCCAAGAAGATATAAGAGCCGCCACGTCCTCGGGTACTTCAATGTCTTTATATACCTCTAAAAGCTTACTAAAAAGCTGCTCACCGACAGATCTCAGTATCTCAATCTCGTCAGCAGCTTTTGTCATGGTATCATAAATACTTGACGCACTATCTGCAACTGTAGATACTCTAAGTTTGACTATTATGTCGTCCTCTCTCACTTCGCACCTCTCTCTTCATCCCGGGCATTCTCTCGTGCTAGCATGGTCCTGCGCTGTTCATGTTTATAAACTAGCTCAAGTTTTTTACACGCGTTCTCAGCACCAAGTCTAGTCCAGTACATGCCGCTTGCCGCCATTGACAACACACCGTCTTTATAAACAGATAATCTCCATTTAAGAGGTCTGCCCTCTATCCTGAACTCGACACTCATCGCTAAGAAGTCTTGTCTCTGTTTTTAGGCGTTGTTTTGTTGCCAAACATGATGGTACTGCTGTAGCCCCAGCCAGTCTGCGTGAGTTCGTAAAGAGCACTAGCTCTATCTACAGATAGCTGCGCCAAATCCATCTCAGTCTCTACTAGCTCTCTATCTTCTACTGCAGTAGTATCTGTCTTGACAGCCTCTGCCTCGGTAGATAGACAGCACGGTTGGTACATACCTAAATCAGGGCACTCTGAGCATTCTTTGCGCATGTCAGGGACGAGGTCTAACGGACACTCGTACCTCTCGCCGTCTGGCCCGCTGTGTCCCTCTCCAGTATGGCACGAGAGGCAGGCTACGTCCTCTTTGATTATGTGGGCCACGTCACGCCAGAAGTCGCGCTCTTCTCTCAGGGATTGTTCGTATGAGTATGATTCAGTATCCACACCTAAAGGGTGACTAATGTCTAGATATAGGCACGCCAGCGTGCCTCCCTCCGAGCTCTTGTCACTCTGTGTGTATGACCCAGGACCAGCCTATTGATAAAAGCTCAGCCACCGATTATATGCTAGATCTCGGCTCTGATGAACGCTTAAAGGCACTTCTCTCAGGCCCCTCTCTCAAGGACGTCTCAAAAGCTCAGTCTTGCTCGTGTTCATGTCATCCTCGTCCGGCCAGCATGGCTCTTCACAACGGTGGCGTGTCATGCCCCTGCCAGATGACCCCTCAAGAACGACAGGAGGCTACGCAGAGGTTCTTTGATAAGACCAAAGACCTGTACGAGGAGCTTGCGCATCAGCACCGTTCAGATAGGATCCAGGCAGAGGCCCTGGCTCTAAGTCTCAACTGTACTCTGATGCACTTTGGCGGCGGAGCACCTTTCGTTATCTCTGGCATAGTAGATAAACATGGTTTTTATCTACGCGAGAGGCACGACATTTACTCTATAGTAGTCTCTCTGGAGGCCGGCTTCTCTCAAGATCTCTGGCTCTCTGACGACTCCGTAGGTGTGGTGTCTGTCGCTTCAGGAACCACAGACGACCTCCTCACTGACGGTAGTTTTGATTCTCTCAAGGCCCTCAAGACAGCTGTGTCCGCTGTGCGCCTGTACGTGTTGCGTCTCTCTTGTAAGCATGAAAACACAGGACGCTTCTGCCCTCAGTGCGGTATTGACACAGAGAAAGAGTCACTGTAAACACCTAAAAAGCGCCTTCTACCTGGCCTTACGCACAGAACTGCTTTACGCACAGAACAGTCTCACATGAGACCTCCTTCCCGACGGTAGTCTGAGAGTCGAACGTGTATTTTGTCGAAGATCTCACACAATAGCCACTAATGATCCTCAGACTTGGAAGCTATCACATAGCAGCGTTGGCACTTTTAATGCTCTTTGTTTTAGTAAGCTCAGTGTCTATTCATAATAAACGCAGCGTCAATGGTTCAGTAGTGCCTCACGGTGTAGCATCAACTCTCGATTTGCTGTTGGTAATCGGCCGATTCGGCACCGTTCTCCTTACGTACTCGACTTTTGGCGTCCTCCCTGCGGTTATCTGGGTGGGTGTTTTAGTATCTCTAATCTCTGCAGAGTTCGCACACCGTTCGCAGTCGTCTACCCACATCTAGTAAAGTTACATAGCTCAATAGCTACCAGGTCATCTGAGAGCCGTCAATCCAGAAGCTCTAGCCACCCCTGTCGCACATGCGCAGCGGCACAATGTCGAGGATAATCCTTCTCTAGTGTAAGTGTCACCCAGCGCCGTGTTTAATACACACTAGCCCTGCTATAAAACGAACAGGGGTTTTATGATTACTCAAAAACTTACCTGATCGTCCGACGTAGAGAAGTTAATCTCCGGTCTTAGATGTGTTTAACTACATTACGCCAAACACACCCTGCTCTGAAAACTTCAGAACATCCTTTTCGACTATCTCAAGTCACGCCGGTTTCGCGTCGAGTACCTCTGTTTCAAGGTAGCTTTCTGTTCTCTGACCTCAATCGCCTAAACGATTGAGGCAGCCATCAGATCAGTCTTCTAAGACTTTAGGAGCTGCGTCTGTAAGTCAAGCGTTGTGCCAGCTCTTGCCGTCACGTAAAACACTAGGTAGTAAATCAGGGGCGTATCGTAGCCTCTAAGGCCTCGCCACACCCTGCCTGCTTAAACCCCTGACCATTGCCGTAATCCTCTCTCTCGGTACGGTTACATAAAGCCCTTTAAGGGCTTACATCGATTGAGACTTTAAGGAGGTATCTAATGTCTCGCGACTGGAGTAGTGATTTCGATCACGCAGACCCTGAATATAATGAGAAGGCGCACGAGATCTGGGATGATCTCCGTGGAAAATGTCCTGTTGCCCACTCGCCAGCTTACGGCGGCACCTGGCTGCCAGTAAACCACGAGGACGTTAAAGCCATAGCCTATGACACTGAGCACTTCTCCTCTGTGGGCGTCGTCGTATCTAAAGTGGCGCCAGATCTAAGTCAAGCTCCGCTCGGCGGCGCGCCTCCTATAACGTCAGATCCCCCAGTACACTCCATAGCTCGTAGGATACTCCTCCCAGCCTTCTCACCTAAGTCTATAGACCCGTGGGAAACAGAAGTGCGCTCTCTCTGTAACTCGCTACTTGATGATATCCAAGCCTCTCTACCCGAGTCGCGCATATGTGACGCCGCCGTGCAGTACGCCCAGAACATACCAGTGTACGTCATAGCCCTCATGCTCGGCATGCCTATAGCTGACGCCGATCGTTTCAGAGTGTTTGTACATGACGTTTTAGAGGCAGTAAACGACGATCCTGAAGTTCGTCAAGAGAAGTTCCAAGTTCTCGGCCAGTACATTCAAGGACATCTAGAGGCTCATCGTCTTGAACCTAAAGACGACTTGATAGGTTATCTAATATCTGCTACGCTGCCTGATGGCACGCCACTCTCAGATGAGCACATAGTTGGGTCTATTATCCTCCTTCTCGTGGCCGGTATTGACACAACCTGGTCTGCTATCGGCTCTTCGTTGCATCACCTAGCTACTCATCCTGATGATCTAGAGAGGCTATCGACAGATCCCGATGTCCTCCCTTTCGCTATAGAAGAGCTGCTTCGTGCTTACGCTCCTGTCACTATGGCTCGCGTTGTGTCCTCCGATGTCAAAATCGGTGACATCACCATGAAGCAGGGTGATTGGACTCTGTTACCATTCCCAGCAGCCAACAGAGACCCTCTAATGTTCCCAGATCCTAGCGTTGTAGATTTTGATCGTACAGAGAACCGCCACGCTGCGTTCGGTCTCGGCATCCATCGTTGCCTAGGTTCTAATCTCGCTCGCCTAGAGCTCCGTGTAGCCGTACAGGAGTTTGTTGCTCGCTTCCCTAAATTCACACTAAACGGACCTGTTACTTGGTCACTTGGGCAAGTGCGCGGCCCTCGCCGTTTGCCTATCGAAATCCTTTAACACTGTTATTCTTTAACACTGTGAT